>ERZ777011.2014-NODE-2014-length-18147-cov-3.892604_pt1 | contig 18147 bp, 20 predicted proteins | sample MGYA00374964_ERZ777011 | MGnify/ENA primary metagenome ERZ777011 (study PRJEB29310, sample SAMD00008975) | mouse gut metagenome | study: EMG produced TPA metagenomics assembly of the Metagenome analysis of fecal microbiota from mouse which was promoted...
ACCGGCGACCTGCTGATTACGAATCAGCTGCTCTACCAGCTGAGCCACAGTAGCATAAATTATTAAGTTTTTACATTGATTTTTACAAGTTTTTTACACTTGTTTTTGAAAAGTAATCCCAAATAGCTATTTTTAAGCTCTGGGGTACGGTTTTAGCACATTTCTACTGGTTAAGTAAATAATTACGAATCAGCTGCTCTACCAGCTGAGCCACAGTAGCATATTTGCGTTTGACTATATCATTATATCAAATAAATAAAATTTTGCAAGCAATTTTGCGCGGGCGTTTGAATATTTTTACGTGGCTTTTATGCCCTTGCGGTATGTAAAATTTGTTTACTTTTATTTTGCTTTCATGTATAATAAACTTTGTATAATTATAAATTGCGGATAAAGCGAAAGATGAAGCAGAGTAAAAGGGGCAAATTGCCGAAGCTGTCAAAGGGCAGATTAAGGGCTGTAATAATTGCTGCGGCGGTTTGCGCGCTTGTGATTGCGCTTGTTATAACCGATTGTTTCATACCCGTAAAATACCTTGCAAGCTATTTTGTGTTAAGAAACAAAGGCGCGAAATCCGGCGTTATGCGGGTCAGATTCATTGACGTAGGATACGGCGATTGCGCCGTGGTGGAGCTTCCCGACGGTAAAAATATGCTTATCGACGGCGGCGACGGGACTTTTAAAAACGAAGCGGCAATTTTTAAATTTCTGAACAAATGCGATATCGATACGATTGACTATCTTGTTTGCACTTCCGTTAATAACGAGCAGTGCGGCGGTCTTGCGGAAATAGTAAAAAACAAGAAGGTCGAAAAAATTTTCATGCCGTACTGTAAAAACGTTTATGTTACGGACGGTTACCGCGATTTCGTTTCGGCGGCGGACCGCAGCGGCGCGCAGAAAATAATAAGCGAATACGGCGCGGGCGAAGTAAACGAAAAAAGCGACTACTTTTTTACTTTCCTTTCTCCGTCCGTACATACCGACCCGACGGGCGCGTCCGAATACGAAAATTTGAACGAAAACCCCTCGTCCGAGCAGGCGCGGAACGACGCTTCCGCCGTCATGTGGCTTGAATACGGCGGGGTCGGCATGCTTTTTTTGGGCGATGTGGAAAGCGGTTTGCAGAAAAAAATAGTTTCCGACTATAATTTCGTTTCGTCTGCGGGCGACGGGTATTGCTATATAAACGGCAGGTCCGTACAACTGGAAAAATGCAAATTAATAAAAGCGGCGAACCACGGCAATGTCAAATCCGCATGCGCGCCGCTATACGACTTGACCAAACCGCAGTATGCGGTGATTTCTGTCGGGCAGAACGGCAAGGGGTGTCCTTCATTGGACGTCATGTCCGATGCGATAGAATATGCCGGCGACAATTTTTTCAGGACGGATTGCTACGGAACCGTAACCTTTGAAATCGCCGACGGCGTTTTGGCGTTAAAATAAAAAGGAGAATTATATGAAGCTGTCAACGGCCGGAGAATCGCACGGCAAATGTCTTGTCGGAATAATAGAGGGGTTGCCGTCTAATCTCGATATAGATATCGACGAAATAAATTATTACCTTGCGCTCCGTCAAAGCGGTTACGGCAGGGGCGGCAGACAGAAGATAGAGCGCGACAAGGTCGAAATTCTAAGCGGCGTAAGAAATCTCAAAACGCTGGCAAGTCCGCTTGCTTTCGTTATCAAAAACGCCGACTATGAAAACTGGCGCGGCGTTATGGCTCCCGAGGGTTGCGACGTTTCTTCGAAAACGCTTACAAAGGTGCGCCCGGGGCACGCCGATCTTACGGGAATGAAAAAATACGCCCAGTCGGACGCACGCAATATTTTAGAACGCGCAAGCGCAAGGGAAACAGCTTCCCGCGTTGTTGCCGGTAGTATTGCAAGGCAGTATCTGCGTGCGCTCGGTGTCGAAATTTCGGGTTACGTCAAAAGCGTTTGCGGAATAGAGGATAACGGAAATTATACTTTTTCCCAGATAGAAAAGGCAAAAGACTCGCCGCTTTTTATGCTTGATAAGGAAGCGGAAAGCAAAGCCGTAAAAAAAATAGACAGCCTTAAAGAAGCGGGCGATACCGCGGGCGGTGTAATAGAGATACGCATAAACGGACTCAAAAGCGGCTTCGGCAGTTGTATGCAATATTATTCCAAGCTTGACGCGGTTCTCTGCGGCGCGCTTATGAGCGTTCAGGCTATAAAAGGCGTGGAGGTCGGGCTCGGCTTCGGTTGCGCTTATAAAGAGGGAAGCGCCGTTCACGACGAAATATACCCCGAAAACGGGAAGTACGTAAGAAAAACCAACAACGCGGGCGGTATCGAGGGCGGTATGTCCAACGGTGAGGAAATTGTCCTCCGCGCCGCAATGAAGCCCATCCCCACGCTTATGAAAGGGCTGAAAACAATAGATTATGCTACGGGGCTGCCCTGTACGGCGGCGGCGGAAAGAAGCGACGTCTGCGCAGTCTGCGCGGCGGAAATCGTGCTTGAAAGCGTCGCGGCGTTCGTGCTTGCGGACGTTGTTTCGAAACGTTTGGGCGGCGATAACATGCAGGAAGTTATTAAAAGGTACGCCGGTTTAGAGGATTGACCATGACGGATATCGAATTAAAAACGCAGTCGGGCGACAGCGTTATTCATTGCGGAGAAGGCGCCTTTTCGGCGTACGCGCACGGGCTTGCCTCCCGCGGCGTTTTTGTCGTAACCGACGCCAATGTTTTCAGTCTTTACAGCGACCTTATCCGTAAAACGTTCGGCGAGAAAGCCCCTATAAAAATTCTTCCCGCAGGTGAGACGAGTAAGTCTACGCGCTACCTTTTGGAAATAATTCAGGCTATGCTCGAAGCCGACATGAAGCGCGGCTGTACAGTTATAGCAATCGGCGGCGGAGTCGTTGGTGATATCGCGGGGCTTGCCGCTTCTCTGTATATGCGCGGCGTGAATCTCGTCCAGATACCTACGACGTTGCTTTCGCAGGTCGACAGCTCTGTCGGCGGCAAAACTGCCGTGGATTTCAAAAACGTAAAAAATTTGATAGGAACGTTCTACCAGCCGGTTGAAGTTATCGCGGACCCGCTTTTTCTTGAAACCTTGCCTCCGCGTGAAATACGTTGCGGCTTGGGGGAAATAATCAAATACGGTGCGCTCAACGGCGAAATATATTCCAAGCTGAAAAATGCGGAAGATTTAACAAACCCGCATTTTCTCGCCGACGTTATAACAGACTGTATTCGCCATAAAGCCGAGGTCGTCGCGCGCGACGAACACGACTTAAACGGTATACGCAAAACCTTAAATCTCGGGCACACCACAGGTCACGCTTTGGAGCTGTATTACGGCAGGAAGTCCCACGGCGAATTTGTGCTTATCGGTATGTATTACGAACTGCATATCGCGCATTCTTACGGCGTGTGTAAGGGAAATTATTACGAAAATTTAATTTCGCTTATCACGCGCGTTCTCAAAAAAATACCCGTTTACGAAGATATGGAAAAGGCGTTAACCAACGCCGTACACGACAAAAAAAATCCCGACGGTAAAATTTCCGTAATCGTCCCGGGTATAGAGGGGAAAAGCGCGGAAATACTGCTTGATTTCAACGAATACGTTTCGCTTATAACGCAGTGCGGAAACGTTTTAAAGGAAGCTTATGGAAAGTCTTAAACTTGCGGTTATAGGTAAAGACGTTTCGCAGTCGGACAGTCCTCGCATACACTCGTTTATAGCGGCGGCAACGGGCAGAAAAGTCGACTATGTTGCGCTCTCGGTTTCCGAGACTGAGTTAGAGGAACGTATTTGCGGGTTGTTTTGCGGTCTGGACGGCTTTAACGTAACCATTCCTTATAAAATTTCGGTCATTCCTTATCTCAGCCGGTTACAAGGTGACGCGCAAATTTTCGGCGCTGTGAATACGGTAAAAACGTCCGACAAATCCGGTTACAATACAGACGGTTCGGGCTTTGCGCTTATGTTGAAAAACGGCGGCGCGGACGTAAAGGACAAAAAAGTACTTCTTCTCGGCGCGGGCGGCGCCGGCAGAAGCGCGGCGAAAAAGCTTTCGGACGGGGGCGCGCAGGTTTTCATTTACGATAAAAGCTACGAAAAAGCGCGCGGTGTCGCCGCGGAATTTAAAGCGGTAACGGCTTTGCGCGATTTATCCGCCGCAAGATATTATGCAATTATAAACGCAACAGGCGTCGGCATGCACAACACGGAAGGCGTTTCCCCCGTAGACGGCAGTCTTACAGAGCTGTGCGATACGGCGGTGGATTTGATTTACAGACCGCGGCAAAGTAAGTTTTTGCGGATTGCCGCAAATTACGGTAAAAAAACGATAAACGGCGAAGCCATGCTGTTTTATCAGGCGTATTTTTCGCAGTGTATATACTTCGGAATTTCGCCCGACGAGGACGAGGCAAAACGGCTTTTCGCAAAGTATAAAGAGGTATTCGGTCAATGAAGCTTTTATTTATCAACGGAGTGAATCTAAATATGACTGGCGTCAGGGAAAAAGACGTCTACGGCGCGCAAACTCTCGAAGAAATCAACAAGGAAATTTCCGCGCATTTCAAGGGCGACGACTGCGAATTTTTTCAAAGCAATTCCGAGGGGGAGCTGTGCGCAAAAATTCAGTCCGCACATTGTGACGGTATAATATTGAACGCGGGCGCTTATACTCATTACAGCTATGCCCTGCGCGACGCTATTGCTGGCACTTCCGTTCCCGTAATAGAGGTGCATATGTCCAACGTTCACGCGCGCGAGCCGTTCAGACGCGTTTCCGTTATTTCGGAAGTATGCAAAGGCGTTGTTTGCGGGTTCGGTAAAAACAGTTATATTCTCGCAGGCGAAAGCTTCAAGCTATGAATATAGTACTTGCCGGAATGCCCGGAAGCGGCAAAACCACTCTCGCGCGCGAATTTCAAAACCGCGGCAGAATCGTAGCCGATACGGACGAGGAAATCGTGCGTCGCCACGGAGAAATCAAAAAAATTTTCGACGAATACGGAGAGGGATATTTCAGGGAGCTGGAATCGCAGGCAGTATTAAACTTATGCTCGCTCGACAATGCGGTTATTGCCACCGGCGGCGGCTGTCTTATGCGCGAGAGCAACGTCAACGCTCTTAAAGAAAACGGTAAAATCGTTTATCTCCGCACAAGGGTGGAAACGCTTTTAAAACGCGTGCACTGCGGAGAGGGCAGACCCTTATTGTACGGCAACGCGGCGGCGGCTTTGGAAAAGTTGTATTCACAGCGTTCCCCCGTTTACGAATGGGCGGCGGATTTGATAATAGACACGGACGAGCTTACGCCGGAGCAGACGGCGGATAAAATTACGGAGTATTTCGGATGAAAACTGCATTGGTTACAGGCGGCACAAAGGGAATAGGCAAAGCGGTTGCGCTTGCTTTTTTGGAACGCGGCTTCGAGGTTGTCATAAACTATCACGACGACGAGGAAACCGCGCTTGCCACACAGGAAGAATTTAATATGCTCGGCTACTGTCCCGTACTTATGCGCGCGGACGTATCGGACGAAATGCAGGTAAAGCAGATGTTCAGGGAGTTTTTCGGAATATACGAAAAACTCGACGTTCTCGTTAACAATGCGGGCGTATCGCTTGTACGCGTAATTCAGGATACGACGTCCGCAGACTGGAATACGGTGTTTGACGTAAACGTAAAAGGCGTATATCACTGTTGCCGCGCCGTTGCGGACAATATGATATGTTACGGAGGCGGCTGTATAATCAACATAGCTTCCATATGGGGAGAAATAGGCGCAAGCTGCGAGGTGGCTTATTCGGCTTCGAAAGGCGCGGTTATAGCGTTTACCAAAGCTCTTTCAAAAGAACTCGCCCCCTCGAAGGTGCGCGTAAATTGCGTGTCACCGGGCGTCATCGACACGGGTATGAATTCACATCTCACCGCGGGTGAAATGGAAAGTCTTATCGAACAGATTCCCGCAGGACGCATAGGCTATCCCGCAGACGTGGCAAAAGCATGCGTATATCTTGCGGAAGCAGATTATGTAACGGGCGAGGTGTTGTCCGTAGGCGGCGGCTTCGGAAAATAAAAACGGGCGCAAATTTTTGCGTAAAAAAGGAAATCGGGAATTTTTTTCGTAATTAATTAAAGTAATGGAAAAATTCAAAAGTTTAAAGGATAAGACGTATGCCGTCGAACGGGCGTTTTTTTCGCCGTTCGCAAGCCTGTCGGAAAATACGCGCGGCAGACAGCGCGGCGAGCAGCCTTGCGCCATGCGTACGGAGTACCAGCGCGACAGGGACAGACTTATATACTGTAAATCTTTCAGAAGGCTGAAAAATAAAACGCAGGTATTTTTTTCGCCCGAGGGCGACCATTACGTTACGCGCCTTACGCACACTTTGGACGTGGCGCAGATTGCAAGAAGCATAGCCCGCGCTTTGAGCTTGAACGAGGACCTTGCCGAAGCCATAGCTTTGGGGCACGATTTGGGACATACGCCTTTCGGACACAGCGGCGAACGTATACTTGACAAGCTTTGTCCTTCGGGATTCGAACACAACGTCCAGTCGTTGAGGGTTGTCGACGTTCTCGAAAAAGACGGTTGCGGATTGAATCTTACATACGAAGTGCGCGACGGCATTTTAAACCATAAAAAGAACAGCGACCCGTGTACGCTGGAAGGCAGATGCGTGTCGCTTGCCGACAGAATAGCTTACATAAACCACGATTTGGACGACGCAATCCGCGCCGGCATTTTAAAAGCGGAAGACGTTCCCAAGCATATAGTGGACGTGCTTGGCAAAAGCTCTAAGGAGCGTATAAACACCGCTATCACGTCCGTTTATAAAAATTCCGACGGAAAGAATACGGTATCAATGGACGAGCAGGTGGAACGGGCAAGCGAAGAAATGCGCAATTTCATGTTTGAAAGGGTTTATCTTTCCGGTTCTGCCAGAGGTGAGGAAGAAAAAGCGGAAAGAATGCTTTCGGCAATGTATTCTTATTTTATCTCCCGTCCGGAGAGATTGCCCGAAATTTACGTCTCTTTATTGGACGGTTTTCCGCGCGAACAGGTAGTATGCGACTATCTTTCTTCTATGACCGACAAATACGCAGTCTACATTTTCAACGGCATTTTCGTCCCGCACGGTTGGACTTTTATAGACGAAAAATAAAATTTACACATAAAGAGTATGGCAACGGCATTACAGGAGTTTTTGATAACTCTCAAAGAAAAAGTCAATATAGTGGACGTCGCGGGCGGATATCTTTCGTTGGAGCGGCGCGGCAACGGACACTGGGCGTGCTGTCCTTTTCATCATGAAAAAACGCCGTCTTTTTGCATTAACGAGGCGGACCAGTATTACCATTGCTTCGGTTGCGGCGAATCGGGCGACGTAATAAAATTCGTGCGCGAACTGGAAAATATCGATTTCATGGACGCCGTCAAAATGCTTGCGGAGCGGGCGGGGCTTCAAATTCCGCAATCGGGCTTCGATAACCAAAAGACTACCGAGCTTAAACGCAAGCGCGACACTCTTTTGAAAATAATGAACGACTGCGCGCATTTTTATCTGGACAACCTCAATTCAGGAAACGCGGACGAGCATATCGCTTATATTTTAAAACGTAAAATACCGTCTAACATAGTGCGTACGTTCGGACTCGGCGCAAGCTTGAACTTTACAGACTTGCCAAAATTTCTTTTATCAAAGGGCTATGACAGGCAGGATATGATAGACAGCGGTACGGTAAACGAAGTGGACGGAAAACTTTCCGACGCGCAGGGCGGCAGGTTGATTTACCCCGTCATAAACGCTATGGACGAGGTTATCGCTTTCGGCGGCAGGGTTCTGAAAAAAACAAATTTCGCCAAATACAAAAACACAAAAGACACGCTGATTTTCAATAAAAGCAAAAATCTTTATAATATTAATCTTTTAAAAAAATTGAGAAAAACCCAAACTATAAAAGAAGTGATAATGGTAGAAGGGTATATGGATACTATTTCTCTCTACCAGGCGGGTTTTAAAAACGTGGTCGCAAGCATGGGTACTTCGCTTACGCAGGAGCAGGCGCGGCTTATCAAACGGTATACGGATACGGTGCTTATAAGCTACGACGGCGACGGGGCGGGGCAGAAAGCCAATATGCGCGGACTTGAAATTTTAAAAAACGAGGGGCTTAACGTAAAAGTAGTGCCGCTTCCCGACGGGCTCGATCCCGACGACGTGATAAAGCAGAGGGGCGCGGAAGGTTACAGGCAGTGTTTGGACGCGGCTATGCCGCTTATCGACTACAAGCTTACTTCTCTCGGACGCGGATACGATTTGAACAAAACCGAGGACAAGCGCAAATACATCGCCGAAGCGATAAAGGTAGTGCGTACTGCGGACAGCGCGGCTGAGCAGGAGGAGCTTTTATACAGGCTCAGGGACGCAACCGGCATTTCATACGAGTCTTTGAGTCGTGACCTGAATAGCGTAAAAGAACGCCCCGCGCCGCAACAGCCGCAGGAAACGCCGCGCAAGGACGCGTCGTCGGTAATTAAAAAGGCATCGCGTTTAGTAATAGCGGCATATCTTTTCGGCGCACCGTACGCAAGGGAAGACGTTTCCGAAATTCCGTTCTGCGACGACGTGCATACGGTAATTGCAAAATATATTAAATCAAAAAAACTTATGGACGAGCGCATACAGCCTGCCGAGCTGTTCGAGTTTTTTGAAGAAAGCACGCCCGAATACGAAGAACTTTGCAGAATTTTGGATTACAGCGCCGGCGGCGCGCTTGACGGCGAAGTTGCCGAAAAAAGCTTTACCGACTGCGTTGTCAAACTGAAGATGTATGCTTTGGACGTGCGAATAAACGCCCTTAAAGTTCAATCCGATACCGAACGGACTATAGACGGAAAACTTGCCTTGGTGTCCGAAATACAAAAACTATTAAAACAAAGGGAAAAATTAAAAAGCGGAGACAAATAATGAATTTATCCGAACAGAAGCTTAACGAAATTTTAAAACAGATTATCGACACATACGGCTCCAAGGGCAGTATTACCACAAACAGCCTTTGCGACATAATGGAAAAGTACGAAACGACTCCCAACCAAATGGATTTCGTCTATAAATCCATAGCGGAAGCGGGTATCCAGATAATCGACGAAGCCGAGCGCGACAAAGAGCTTTACGAACAGGCACTTTCCGATATAGGACTTGACGACCCCGTCAAAATGTATCTTAAAGACATAGGCAGGGTACCGCTTTTGTCCGCCGACGACGAAATAGACCTTGCCCGCAGAATGCAGGACGGCGACGAAGAAGCCAAAAGAAAACTTTCGGAAGCAAATTTGAGACTTGTTGTTTCCATAGCGAAAAGGTACGTCGGACGAGGCATGCTCTTTCTCGATTTGATTCAGGAAGGCAATCTCGGGCTTATGAAGGCGGTGGAAAAATTCGACTACCAGAAGGGCTTTAAATTTTCCACCTATGCGACTTGGTGGATCAGACAGGCTATAACCAGGGCAATTGCGGACCAGGCGCGCACCATACGTATTCCCGTTCACATGGTCGAAACAATAAACAAGCTAACCCGCGTTTCCCGCCTGCTGTTACAAAAGCTGGGCAGAGAACCTACGCCCGCGGAAATAGCCGAGGAGATGCACATAACCGAGGAGCGCGTCCGTGAAATTCAGAAAATAGCGCAGGACCCCGTTTCGCTGGAAACTCCCATAGGCGAGGAGGAGGACAGCCATTTAGGCGATTTTATAGAGGATGAATCCACCGTTACGCCTTCCGACAGCGTTTCTACCACAATGCTCAAAGAAACGCTGTTGAACGTTTTAAACAGTCTTACCCCGCGTGAAGAAAAAGTTTTAAGGCTGCGTTACGGCGTGGATGACGGCAGACCCAGGACTCTTGAAGAAGTCGGGCGCGAGTTCAACGTTACGCGTGAAAGAATAAGGCAGATAGAAGCAAAGGCGTTGAGAAAGCTCCGTCACCCGTCAAGGTCGAAGCATCTGCGCGATTTCTTGGATACCTGATGAACAGAATAGAACGGATATGTTCTTTCCTCGACAAGTGCGACAGCTTTGCCGACGTGGCGTGCGACCACGGCTATTTCGCATTGTATATGCTTAAAAATGGTCTTTGCGAAAAAGCCGTAATTTCCGATATAAGCGCCAAATGTCTGAAAAAGGCGGAAGCTCTTTTAAAAAACTATATCGGTAAAGGCGTTGTAACACCTGTGTGTTGCGACGGACTTACCGGCATAGACGAAAATACCGGACAGACGCTTATTGCGGGAATCGGCGGCGAAGAAATAATAAAAATTCTGGACGACGCCTATGTGCCGCGCCGCTTCGTACTTCAACCTATGAAAAACGCGGAAGCGGTAAGGAAGTACCTTTTGCAAAAAAATTGCCGCATAAAATACGACGGTATATTCAGCGACGGCAAAAATTACTATTTTCTGATAAAGGGCGAGCGATCCGACGTAAAAGAAAATTATACGCCTTCGCAGCTTAAATACGGCAGAGACAGCTTTTCGGACAGTGTATTTTACGACTATTTAAAGGAAGAACTGGATAAAAAGAAAAGCTATCTTTCGCGCGGTATGACCGAAGAACACCGCGCCGGTATAGAAAGAGAAATTAATTATATAGAGGGGGTAATGCGCGGTGAAATTGAGTGAACTGTTAGAAATTCTCGAAAACGGTGTGGGTCCCGTTTCGCTTTCGGATAAATTCTGTAAAAAATATTCCATGTACGACAACAGCGGGATAATTTTGAACTGCTGCGACGAAGTCAAAGGTGTATTGTTTGCGTTGGATTTGTCCGCGGAAGCCGTCGAAGAAACACTGTCGCGCGGCTTCAACGCGATAGTTACGCATCATCCCGCAATATACGGCGGACTTTCGCGGCTTGACGTTTTATGCGACCCGCAGTCCGCGGCGCTGGCGGAATGTCTTAAAAACGGAGTTTCGGTGATATCTATGCACCTTAATTTCGACGTCGCGCCAAAGGGAATAGACTATCATCTTATGCGCGGTTTGGGCGGAGATAAAGCCGAGCTTTCGGCTACTGTGGAGGGCGGCGGCTACGGCAGGGCTTACAACGTGACGCCGGCGGATTTTTTAGCATATGCGAAATCCGTTAAGACGGCTTTGGGCGCAGAGAGAATTTTTGCCTACGGTGCGCCCGACAGGGTTATTAAGCGCGTCGCTTCTTTTTGCGGCGCGGGTTGCGACGATAGGGCTGTTTCTTTCGCGTATGCGGAGAAGGCAGACGTGTTCGTTTCATCCGATTTAAAGCACCATGAAATCCGCGCTCTTGTAAGCAGAGGTATAAACGTTATCCAGCTTACGCACTATACTTCGGAAAACTACGGTTTCAATAAAATATATAACGAAATTGCATTGGATTTACCCGTCGCGTCGGCATATTTTAACGACGCGGAACTTGCGTAAATCCCGTAAGGAGATTAATTATGGCACAGGTAGAACAACTTTTAAAGTATCAGGACGAGGACGCTAAGCTCAATAAAATAGAAAAAGAAGCGGCTACCTCTGAGGAATGGAAAAATTATTCGCAGGCTAAAAGCTTTCTTACCAAAGCGCCCGAAAAACTTGACGCTATGGACGCAAAAGCCGTGGAGATGAACGCGGCACTTGAAAAGCTTAACGAAAAGTACGAAGAAATAGCGGAAACGTTAAAAGACTATGAAAATCTTGACGAGCTTGTCAACGACGGCGCGGACATTTCTTTCTATAAGAAAAACGCCACCCAGCTTACGGAAAAACTGAAAGCGATAAAATCCGAAATAAACGCGTTGAGCAAATCCGTCAAGGAAGCCGACGAAGAATTTAAAACCCTCAAAAAGAAAACTATTGCCATGCAGGAAAAATACAAGGAATATTCCGCAGTTTATCAGGAATACAAAAAGGGCAAAATCGCCGAGATGGACGCAGTAAAGGCGGAGCTTGAAAAGCTTTCCAAAGGCATAGACAAGGAAGTGCTTGCAAGGTACAAAACCAAGCGCAGCGAAAGAATTTTCCCTATCCTTTGCGCCGTCAGAAACGACAGATGCTCGCAGTGCGGTATGGAGCTTTCTATTGTCGGTAAAGAAAAAATAGCCGGCGGCAACGTTACCGAGTGCGACAACTGTCACAGATTTTTGTATAAAGAGTAATATTTTTCGGGAACGGCTATATTTGATATGAACGGTTTTAAAGGCAAAACTCTGCTTCTCTTGGGCGACAGTTTAATGTACGGCGCGGATAACGGCGGTTACGGAGTCGGCGAATATCTGGTTAAAGATTTAGGCGTTAAATTGAAAAAATATTGCGTCGGCGGCGCCAGAGTAGGCTTTTGCGAGGGGAAAAACTGGCTTGTGGAGCAGGTAAGAAGCGCGGTTAACGACGGCGTCGTTCCCGATTACGTAGTTTTCGACGGGTTTACCAACGACTGTTTCAGAACAGACGGCGTAAACTTCGACGTTCCTCTCGGCAATACTGTATCCGTAGCGCCCGACGTTTTCGCGGTCGAAAAGACGGACGATTTTTCGATTTGCTTCGAAAGTATCGTTGCAGCGTTTGAAAAGTATTTTCCTACGGCAAAGGCGCTGTTTGTCAGACCGCACAAAATGGGCAGAAGGGAAGAAGAAGCTCAAAAAATATACGGCGACCGCGCCGCGGAGATATGTCGCAAGCACAAAATCGCGGTTGCGGACGTCTACGGTGAAAGCGGACTGGATACGTTTAGGGAAGATCACCGCGATAAGTATACCGCGGACACTTACGGCTGGGGCAAAGGCGACAGTACCCATCCCAACCGTGACGGCTACGAAAAATTTTACATACCTATAATCGAAAAAGTTTTAAAGGAAGCATTATGAAGGTTTTGCTCATAAACGGCAGTCCAAATAAAAACGGTTGCACGAATCAGGCTTTAAACATAATAGCGGACGAGTTGAAAATTCAGGGCGTGGACAGTGAAACTGTCTGGATAGGCAACGGCCCCGTACGCGGTTGTATAGGCTGCGGAGGGTGTAAAAGCGGAAAAGGCTGTGTATTTAACGACGATGTATTGAATGTCCTGGGCGCGAAAGTCAAGCAGGCGGACGGCTATATATTCGGCGCGCCGGTGCATTACGCTTCGCCAAACGGTGCGACGGTTGCCGTTTTGGACAGGCTGTTTTACGCTTACGGTAAATTTATGCAGTTTAAGCCCGCGGCAAGCATAGTTTCCGCGCGGCGCGCGGGAACGACGGCTTCATACGACGTTTTGAATAAATACATAGGAATAAACAATATGTTGCAGGTGCCGTCAACATACTGGAATATGGTTCACGGCAATACTCCCGAACAGGTTTTGTCCGACGAGGAAGGGGTGACGGTAATGCGTGCAGTCGCAAGCAATACAGCGTGGCTTTTGAAGCTGCTTGCAAACGCTAAGGGTACCGAATTTGAAAAACCCGTAATAATACCTAAGGTCAAGACAAATTTTATCCGTTGAAAAAATTAAAACGACATACAAAAACCCGCGCGGTTAAAGCGCACTTCCCATAGGGAATTAAAAAACTAAATTATTAAGAGTTATACTTTCAAGCAAGGACAAAAGCTCTCGAACGATATGTTCGAGAGCTTTTTACTACAAACCTTTTAGAAAGATAAATTGAAATTTATCGTAGTTACTTTATATCAGAACCAAAAAAAGTAACTTTGAATTTCAACATAAAAAACGGCGGGCTTACTGCTCACCGTCAATTTTTATATTTCGGTTATGTGTCCAATAATATATGCAATACGTTATCCCTGCGCCAGCTATTAAATACATTATTACCGCAGGCACAACATACTTTGCATATCCTGTAACGCGGTACGAATTGACTTTAATCTCTACCCTAAAATCGGAATAGTTGCCATAATAAAATTTTTGTACTTTATAATATTCAACATCAATTATATCTTCAAATGTTCCTTGTTCCGTTGTATATTTGACCGTAACGTTACCCTCTTTGAACACAAAACCCTTATGAGTATGAATTTCAAAATTAAGATTAATCCGCCCGATAGATGAATTATTTTGCGTAGTGTAGGAAACTCTTGTGATTTTGTTTCCGAACGTCGGGCTCAAAACGCCAAAGGCTACTATAAATAAAATAACGCTGATTACAACGATTATTTTAACAAGCAGTTTCTTTTTAATTTTAATCAAAATTTCCATACTCCATTATATGTGTATGAAAACAATGTTGTCCTTAAATACTCTGATTATAATTGTAAGCTAAATTTCGGAAAATATTCTTCTTCTGATAAATCACTCCCGTTTTTATTTACGATGAGAGCCTTAAACAAATCATCATATTCACCTGTTATCGTTTGACGATTAAGTTCAAGTCCATCAGTATCCGTATTAAAGCTATCCTCATCTAACTCCGCGCTATTTCTTATAGATAAAGCAATCGCAATTTTTGTCAACGCAAATGGCTGCAAATGAATACTCGCGCCAATATCATTGAATATTATCAGATATACGATTGATTATAATTCCAGATATTTTTTTATTGTTCCCCAAAAAGGTCCCAGCGAAAGGATATAACGACGTTCCAATTGGCATCCAACCAGCAAGTCCGCCTTGTGATATATTGGTTAAATCAATATCTTTCTCCAAACTGAAATACACGCCTTCATATCCATTTACGCCACCGCCTTGCACATTAGCAGATAATCTATGTAAGTGTTCATCAGTTGAAATTAAATAAGGCGAATCTGCTGTGCCACTGCCTCCGCCGTATTCTGAAGTGTCGGCATAAGCAATTTTATTATCACTAAAAAATGCAAGAAAAATAGCAAGAAGCATTACCGCTATAAAACCTACAGCGGCAATGCTTCTTATAATTAAGTTTCTTACTGATAACTGATTCATTGGTAATGTTACACTTGATAAACTGTTATTGACAATATATTACTTTTAACTTCCGGATCGCGGACGTTATGTGCCTGCACCTTTATAATATCGCCTACCTGTGCTTTATTCGTGGTATGCATATATGGATGTTCATCAAAATACACTATGCTTGAAATTTCTTCTTGCGGTATCGGCTTCCCGTCTCTAATTATCTCCAAAACAGTATAACCGCAATCTTTAAATGACGTATCTTTTGGTGCTGTAGTTGCCTGAATTTTATCATAAGTATTTATCCCTATAGTATTCCCACCAATTTCAATTTTTATGCTTTCAGCAACTATACGGTTGCGTACAAGGTGCAGTTTAAATTCGGTATTTGTATTATAACGGTTTTCTGAAACGGTTACAGTAACAATACTGTCAAATTCTTGATTATATTTATCTATACCCAACTGACCATCTCCATAAAATCCATTGATAACACACCTGGGATCTGTATTTGATTTTATTTTTATTGCGCCCGCAGGTGCAAATTCATCTTTTATTATTTCATGCGTTTGTATATCTGTAACCCTAAACCTAATGTCTGGCACGCCCTCAATAGTGTTGGGCGGGCAAATATATACATCTTTTACTTCACTTAAATAATACTCGGCATACTCATACTTTGCCTTATATATCGTCTTGTTTCCTTCTTTTACCGGCTCGCACCAACCGATAAAGCGATAACCCGCATTAGGTATAACTTCATTATCACTGCCTTCATTTATCTGTCCGTACTCTCCAGCATCGTATACGATTTCATTTTTGTCGCCGCAAGCAACCAATGATAACATAGATATCACCATAACCGCAGATAACACTACTGCCAAAATATTTTTCTTTTTCATTTCGTAATTCTCCTTTTAAGTTACTGTTTATTGCTCTATGTGAGCAAATATATTATAGCACTTTTTATCAATAATATCAAGGATTATCGGCATAGAAAATGAAAAAGCCGTTACATAAAGTAACGACTTTCAGTTCATCTATTTTGATAGTTATTCTACGTTAAATTACTGTTTATCTTACTGTCATTATATCACGAAAAATGAAAGAACGCAACCGATTGAATTTTGCGGGAAATATAAAACATATCTATATCTCACTAGGCTACGAGTAGCCTAATTCGTCCACGAAAAAAAGTACAGAAAAGGCACAGCTTAACGCTATGCCTAAACCTTTTTATTTGCGTTTTATTAAATTCCATGTGGGAATTACGGTAAATCCGCGCGGGCTTTTTAGCTTTGTTACGGTTAAGGCGAAACCCTGTTAATGTCCCTCGGGAACATTGTCGCGTTTCTCACGTTCTTGAAGCCCAAAAGATGCATTGTCAGCCTTTCAAGTCCTAAGCCCAGACCGCCGTGGGGGGGCGCGCCGTATTTGTGCAACATTAAATAGGTTTCGAATTCTTCCGGATTCATGCCCAGTCTTTTCATTTTTTCAACCTGCATGTTATAGTCGTGAATTCTCTGTCCGCCGGAGGTAATTTCTATTCCGCGGAACAACAGGTCGAAAGACAGCGTAACTTCGGGGTCTTCGGGGTCGTCCATAGTATAGAAGGGGCGCTTTTTAGAGAGGTAGTGCGTTACGAAAAGGAAATCCGAATTAAACTGCTGTTTCGCCCACTTTCCGAGGAAAGCTTCTTCTTCCGGTTCGAAATCCTTCATATCGGTTATATTTTTCAGCTTTTTCACGCACAGCTCTTTTGCGTCCTTGAAGCGTATGCAGGGGATAGATGTAATTTCTGGTATATCGGCTTTCAAAAGCTCGACTTCGGGCGCGTATTCGGTTTTCAATAAGTTCATAATATATTTAAGAGCGCCCGCTTCGGTATTCATTATGTCGGTGAAGCTGTCGATAAAGCCCATTTCCAAGTCCATGGAAATGTATTCGTTGAGGTGTCTTGAAGTATCGTGGTGTTCCGCGCGGAATACGGGCGCAATTTCGAAAACTCTTTCAAACACGGGAACGAGAGCCTGCTTATACAGCTGCGGACTTTGCGCAAGATAAACCGTCTTGCCGAAATAGTCAAGCTTAAATACGTTTGTTCCGCCTTCGGCGCCGGCAAAATTGATTTTAGGTGTATGGACCTCCGTAAAATTTTGACTTTGCAAATATTCGCGGAATCCTCTCTGAATTCCTTCCTGTAATTTGAAAATAGCTCTTTCCTTGGGGTTTCTCAGCGTTACCGGTCTGTTGTCAAGATTTACTGAAAGGTCGCAAACGACTTGCTTTTTCGAAATAACCACGGGGGGAACCGCCGCGGGTTTGGATAATATTTCTATATCGTGAATTTGCAGTTCGTAACGTTCGCTGCCGTCGCGGGTTTCGCTTTTTACAACCTTTCCGGTTATTTTTGCCGAAGCCTGTTCAACAACGTTTTCGTCTAAGCGGTAGTCGGAAAACTCGGTAGAATAAACGCATTGAATAAGTTCCCTGTCCGTGCGGATAAGTATAAACGCTATATCCGACATTTCCCTGATATTGTGGATTGCTCCTCTGATTACGACTTCCTCGCCGATACGGTTTTTAAAGTCTCCGTAAGGCGTATAAGCGGAGGTGGTAACTCCTGTGATTTCCTGCATAAGTGATTCAGCCTCTCAACCGTTTTCTTTTGATTTTAAGACTTTTAAGCGCAAAAATCAAGTAAATTGCGCCTTATGCCGTTTAATTTGCATTCTGGTTGAATTTACCTCTTGCGTTTTTTATATAATTAATATATAATTGACTGTAATGTCTGCGGTGTTCGTGGTATGGAAAATTCGTAATCCACAAAGTTTATAAGGGAGCGGCACGTTCGCGGAAACAGGCAAGGTCTGCATTAATGCGGAAAGTCTTATGTTTTCGCTTCGGCGCACCCACCTGCGAGATGCGGGTTAATACTTTTTCATATCACGGCACAGGCGGATATTTTATTTTGCGTAATTTTACCCTCCCGACGAAGCGTCGGAAGGGTATTTTTGTCAATGTAATTATGTAACATTCAAAGATAATTATTTTCATAAAATTCTTGACAGAAAAATATTTAAATGATAAAATTAATAATGTACGGGTAAGAAAAAAAATCGTTTTATAAATTTTTTCGCTTATGCTGTGCGAAAATAACCATGGAGGGTTAAATGAAAAAATTAAAACTCGTATTACCCGTTTTGATGGCTGCAATTATGGTATTAGCTATACCTTTTACGTTTGCCTGCAAAAAGAA
>ERZ777011.2015-NODE-2015-length-18120-cov-2.959590_pt1 | contig 18120 bp, 17 predicted proteins | sample MGYA00374964_ERZ777011 | MGnify/ENA primary metagenome ERZ777011 (study PRJEB29310, sample SAMD00008975) | mouse gut metagenome | study: EMG produced TPA metagenomics assembly of the Metagenome analysis of fecal microbiota from mouse which was promoted...
TCGGCATTGTCATTGAGCTGAAATACGCTGAGAATGCGGCGTTTGACATTGCCTGTAAAGCGGCATTGGGGCAAATACATGACAGAAATTATGAAGATGCGCTGGTTGACGATGGCATGAAAACCATCTATCGATATGGGATTGCGTGTTATAAAAAGCGCTGTCGGGTGATTTCAGGATAATTTTTTGTTTGATTGCAGAACAGTAACTTTTATGGTAATATTATGGAGAAAAGTTTTGCCTAAAATAAGAGCACTCTCGGAAACTCCCTTGCACCCATCTTTGCGGCTGAGTTTCCGAGACCGCTCAATAAAGTTTTTGGAGGGGTCATATGAATCAGGTATACGAAAAAATTGAGAAATGCTATGAAAGCATAAAGGACAGGCTTCCCTTTCAGCCTAAGGTAGCGCTTGTTCTTGGGTCAGGATTGGGGAACTATGCGGATACCATGGAAGTAAAAGCGGAGATTTCCTACAGTGAAATAATAGATTTCCCGGTTTCTACAGTTCCGGGCCATGAGGGAAAGTTTATTTTCGGCTATGTGAAAGAAGTGCCTGTGGTATGTATGAAGGGGAGAGTCCACTATTATGAAGGGTATCCCATTACGGACGTAGTGCTTCCCACACGCCTTATGAAAAAGATGGGGGCTGAAATTTTATTCTTAACCAACGCTTCGGGGGGAATCAACCCCAATTTTACGGCTGGGAGCTTTATGCTGATCAAAGACCATATTTCATGTTTTGCCCCGAATCCTTTAATTGGAGCAAATATAGAGGAATTAGGGTGTCGTTTCCCGGACATGAGCAAGGTCTACGATCCGTCGCTTCAGGACATTATCAGGAGGAAGGCAAAGGAATGCAATATTCCTCTCAATGAGGGAATCTATGTACAGCTTACGGGGCCTTCTTTTGAGTCTCCCGCGGAAATTCGTTTGTTGCGCGCTCTTGGCGCCGATGCCGTGGGAATGAGCACAGTGGTGGAAGCAATTGCCGCCAACCATATGGGAATGAAAATTTGTGGAATTTCCTGCGTGGCAAATTTAGCCGCCGGCATGACGGACCAGCCTCTTACCCATGAAGAGGTACAGGAAGCCTCCAATAAAGCGGCTCCATTGTTCCAGCAGCTTATCACGGAATCCATTGCGGCTTTTTAAATGAAATCTTAAGCTTTAAAGCTTAGTATATCTTTTAAGGAAGGATTTTTATGGGAACGGAAAAAAATACTGTGGCAGGGATAGAGGAAATCCCTATAACGGATCTGATACGTTCGGCGATAGACGCCAGAAAAAAAGCCTATGCGCCTTATTCAAATTATATGGTGGGAGCGGCGGTGCTGACCAATGAATTGCGGATTTATACCGGCTGCAATATCGAAAACGCCGCTTATACCCCTTCTATTTGTGCGGAAAGAACTGCCGTCAGCAAGGCGGTAAGCGAGGGAAAGCGCAAATTTAAGGCCATTGCGGTGGCGGGAAGCCCCAAAGGGGAGACGATAAGCCAATATGCTTATCCCTGCGGCGTGTGCAGACAGGTACTGCGTGAATTTACGGATCCGGACAGCTTTTTTGTGATTGTTGCCAAAAGCGAGACGGATTATAAAGTTTATCTTTTAAAGGAACTGCTTCCGGAAAGCTTCGGGCCGGAAAATCTATTTTAAGGGATTTTCGTTGTAAAGCATACCACAAACAGGAATCTTTCGTCCGGCTTAAAACTGCCGCGGGATGGTAACAGGGAGGTTTACGTGAATATCAGATTATATAATGCTAAAATCCTCACCATGCGCGAAGGGGAGGAAATTTTTGAAGGGGAAGTCTGGGTACAGGGAGAAAGAATCCTCTACATAGGAAAGGGTGAAATTCCTGACGACATATACGCCGATATGCCCGGAAAGTGTATCATATGGGACAGGGAAATTGACTGTAAGAAAAATCTTCTTATGCCCGGGTTTAAAAATGCGCATACCCACTCGGGCATGACGCTGCTTCGATCCTTTGCGGACGATCTTCCCCTGGATGAATGGCTCAACAACAAGATTTTTCCCATAGAAGCAAAAATGACGGCTCAGGATATCTACGAGCTGTCCCGTCTGGCCGTTTTGGAATATCTTACCAGCGGGATCACCGCAGTGTTTGATATGTACCTTACGCCGGAATCCATTGCGGACGCCTTTGACAACATGGGAATGCGGTGCGTACAGGTGGGAGCGGTCAACAATTTCAGCCAGTCACCCGAGATGGTAGAAGAGCTGTATCAAAAGTTGAACAACAAAAGCCCTCTCCAGTCCTACATGTTGGGATTTCATGCGGAATATACCTGCTCAAAAGCGCTGTTGGAGCAGATGGCAGGACTTGCCCATAAATATAAGGCGCCTGTATTCACACACTTGGCGGAAACGGAAAAAGAGGTATCAGGCTGTCTTGAGCGCTATGGGATGACACCTTTGGCGTTTCTGGATTCCTTAGGCATGTTTGATTATGGTGGCGGCGGATACCATTGCGTTCATTATGAGCCGCAAAGGGTTATATACCGTGACGAATCCTGGTTCTAACACAAAGCTTGCCAGCGGTATCGCGCCTGTTTCGGATTTTTTGAAAGCCGGCGTAAAAGTGGCAATTGGAACGGACGGGCCTGCCAGCAATAATTGTCTCGATATGTTTCGGGAAATGTTCCTTGTAACCGGGCTTGCCAAATTAAGGGAAAAAGACGCCTCGGCGGTAGACGCCATGGAGGTTTTAAAGATGGCCACGGTAAACGGCGCTCATGCCATGGGTCTTAAGGATGCGGACATACTTGCCAAAGGAAAGCTGGCGGATCTTATTATGATTGATTTAAACCAGCCTAATATGAAACCCCAAAATAATATTCCCAAAAATCTGGTATATAGCGGGAGCAAACAAAATGTAGCCATGACCATGATAGGGGGAGAGATTCTTTACGAAAAAGGGTCTTTTTACACAAAAGAAAAGCCGGAATTTATTTATGAAAAAACAGATTTTATTTTACAAAGAATAATAGAAAAAAATACCTGATAAAATTGTGCTGGTAAAATGGAGGAATTTCAAATGGGAAAAAATAAAGTGTCTTTTTTCAATTCCATAAAGACTCAAATTACGCTGCTTGTTATCATAACAGTGCTTATTACCACGGTTTTATGTATGTGGACTGTTATCCCCCTTGTGGATGAGAGTCAATCTGAAATGATTAAGAGCTACATGAAAGATGTAGTGCTTGTTGCAGGGGAAAGTATCAATAAAGGAATAGAAAATGTGAGCGGGACGGATGTACTTACCCCCGAAAGTTTAGAAGACATAGTAGGGAAGATCACCGTAAATAATATGGATTCCAGCTATGCATATGTGGTATCTGCCGACGGGACAATGTTATATCACCCAACAGCAGACAAAATAGGAGAACCCGTTGAAAACGATGCCGTAAAGCAGATTCTCGATAAAATTTCCGGTGGGCAAAGGCCGGAGACAGATGTAATTACATATGAATTTAAAGGCACTATGAAGTATGCATCTTTTTACGTTGGTACAAATTTGGATTATGTTGTGGTAATTACGGCCGATGAAAATGAAGTTCTTGCCAGCTCATCCGTAATTTTAAAGAAAAGCAGCATTGCTTCATTTTTAATCCTGATACTGTGTTCTGTGATTGGATTTATACTTTCCATACGGCTTGTAAGACCTATAAAGAAGATTACCGAAATTATTACCAGTTTATCCGAAATGAATTTTACGGAAAATAAGCTGCAGAAATACATTAACAGGCAAAAAGGTGAAATCGGCGTTATGGGAAGAGCGCTTGACGGTCTTCGCAAGGAACTGGTAACCATGATGAAGGGAATCAGCGATAACAGCAACAGCCTGTTTGAAGCATCAGGCGGACTCAGCAACAGTTCAGGGGAAACTTCCACAGCCGTAGAACAGATTGAAAAGGCTATTTCCGAAATTGCCCAGGGAGCTACCTCTCAGGCCCAGGAGACACAGGCTGCCACAGAAGATATTATTCTCATGGGCAATATGATAGAAGATACCAGCAAAGAAATGGATTCGCTAAGAGAGAATGCGGAAAAGGTACGCGCTGCCGGAAATGAAGCGATGAATATTCTTTCAGACTTAAGCAATATTAACTTCAGGACAAAGGAAGCGGTGGAAATTGTCTACGACCAGACAAATACGACAAATGAATCTGCGATGAAGATTAAAGAAGCTACGGATATCATCAGTGAAATTGCGGAAGAAACAAATCTGCTTTCTTTAAATGCCTCCATAGAAGCCGCAAGGGCAGGAGAACAGGGACGCGGATTTGCGGTGGTTGCCACCCAGATTCAAAAGCTGGCCGAGCAGTCCAATGAATCTGCAAGGCAGATTGACGATATTATTCATTCCTTAATCAAAGATTCGGAAGAATCCGTACAGACAATGAAGGAAGTGAAAAGTATCATCGTACAGCAGAATGAAAATGTAATCAAAACCGAAAATGCTTTTAATAACGTAAAGGATGGTATCGACCAATCGATTGAAAGCATCGGTATGATTGCATCCAAAACCCAGGAATTAGATGAAGCCAGGGTAAGAGTGGTGGATGTTGTTCAGAATTTGAATGCCATTGCGCAGGAGAATGCGGCAAGTACGGAAGAAACTTCTGCCGCTGCCGCTGAAACCGGGACAACGGTGGAGACAATTGCTGACAATGCAAGATATCTCAATGAGATTGCACAGCAGTTAGAGAAAAACGTAAAGAGATTTACGCTCCAATAGATTGATTGACTTGCAGACTTGTAGGAAAGGCTTGGGCGCTTACGGAACATGGAATATATTATTTTTGCAGCGGCAATGGTAGGGTTTATTTTGCTTATTATGCTGAAAGGGTTTTATGATTACAAAAAATCAGAAAAAAAGTTTATAAAAACTTTATTCGATACTTATGGCACATTGCCGCAAAGAGAATATAAACCGGAACAGTTTGAAAATATTTCACACTACTATTTAAAGCATAAAGATGGTTTTTCCATTGACGATATTACATGGAACGACCTGAATATGGATGAAATATTTAAGCGGATGAACTATACTTACTCAGCTGCAGGCGAAGAGTATTTATATTATATTTTGCGAAAACCCTGTATGGATGAAACGGAATTTGCACGCCGGGAAGAAATCATAGATTTTTTCAGGGCACATCCTGAGGAAAGGGTTGCTTATCAGTTTATTTTCAGTAAATTGGGGAGAACCGGAAAGTTTTCTATTTATGATTACTTGGATTACTTAGATGAGCTTGGCCAGCGCAGTAATTTGCAGGATTATCTTTCGATTTGCCTTCTGCTGGCCAGTATCTGCTTTATGTTCGTGAATATGCCTCTTGGACTGGCGGCTTTTGTGTTTGTGTTAGTATTCAACAATGTGAGCTATTTCAGGGTGAAAGAGGAGATTGACCCGTATATTACCAGCTTTGCATATGTCTTTCGGGTGCTGGAAGCCGTAAAGGAGCTGCAGGCACAAAGAAGCCATTTTCAAAAAAACGGCTCGTCCAAAACGGATTTTGCCAAAAAGGAGGAAGCGGATGCGCTCAGCCGGGAGTTTGAAACCCTGAAAAAGTGCGGCGGGACTATGGTCAGCTTTAAAAGAGGTTCCTTTCTTGTGATGAGCGGCGGGCGCATGTCGGGGGCCAATAATCCTCTGGAAATGATTCTTGATTTTGTCAGAATGGGTTTTCATGTGGATTTGATTAAGTTTAATCAAATGCTGGCACAGGTTCGCAGGAATCTGCCGGAAATTGACGCCATGATTACGGCGCTGGGCAGGATAGAAGCCATGATTGCCATTGGTGCCTACAGGCAGTCTCTTACAGAGTACTGCGTGCCCGAATTTACCTCCGAAAAGGTGATTAGGGCGGAGGATTTGTATCATCCCCTTATTGAAAATCCGGTTAAAAATGACTTTCACACGGATAAGAACGTACTGATTACCGGATCCAACGCGTCAGGGAAATCCACTTTTCTTAAGACCATGGCAATCAACAGTATTTTTGCACAGACGATTCATACCTGCCTTGCAAAAAGCTATACGGGAGCCTTGTTTTATACAATATCTTCTATGAGTCTTAAGGATGATATACAAGGCGGCGAGAGCTACTATATGGTGGAGATTAAGGCGTTAAAGAGGATATTGGACTTAAGAGGAAGCGCTGACGCGCCGGTTTTATGTTTTGTGGACGAGGTGCTAAGGGGTACCAATACGGTAGAGAGGATTGCGGCCTCCGCACAGATTCTGAAAAGCCTCTCAAGGGGAAATTGTCTGTGCTTTGCGGCTACCCATGATATTGAGCTGACGCACCTTTTGGAGGATATCTATTACAATTATCATTTCTCCGAGGAAATTGAAGAGGAGGATATTTACTTTAGCTATAAAATTATGGAAGGGCGAGCCAACACGCGAAATGCCATCAAGCTTTTGCATATTATGGGATATGAAACTGAGATTATACAGGAAGCGGAGCTTATGGCCGGGGATTTTTTGAAATCAGGTGTGTGGCATAGACTTGACTGTAAAATAACACAATGATATGATAGTAAAAACAACGACGGTGCGCTTTGCGAACTGTCTTTAAGTTAGTAAAAAATAGCGGTTTAGAAAGCTGGTGGGAAAATGGGAAATTTTATTTTGTTTTTTAATACGTTTTTATCTTACGTACTGCAATTAGCAGTGATTGTAGCGCTGTCCGGAATTGCAATGTTTATAGGAATCAAACAGCGTAAACGCAAAAATGGGCAGTAATGGATATTTGCCCGAAATGAATTTCATAATCAGGAAGGGGCTGTCACAAAATAACATGAGCCGTATTTTGTGACAGTCCTTTTAAACATAAAAATATATGATGCAGGCCGGATTGGTATATGTAAAAGATGGAGGGTTATGGTGAGCAGATTTGATACAATATTGTGGGATGTGGATCAGACGCTTTTAGATTTTAATCTGTCGCAGGCTTATGCGCTTTCAGAGAGCTTTAAACGGTTTGGCCTTGAAATGAAAGAGGGTATATTACCGCTTTATGCAGGTATCAATAATACCTATTGGAAACGGCATGAGCTTGGCGAAGTTTCAAAAGCGGAATTGCTTACGGGAAGATTCGAGACTCTTTTTTCGGAGCTTGGGGTAAAGGGCATTGATATAGAGAATTTTGCAGCCATATATCAGAAAGCCTTAGGCTCTGTTTTTTATTTCCGGGATGATTCTTACAATTTGTGCAGCAAAATAAAGGGTAAAGTAAGGCAGTATGCCGTGACCAATGGGGTGACCTCTACTCAGAAAAATAAACTTCATTTGTCAGGATTGGATGAAATTTTAGACGGCATTTTTATTTCCGAGGAAATCGGATATCCAAAGCCGCAAATAGAGTATTTTGAGAGATGCTTTGAAAGGATTCCTGATTTTGAGAAAGAAAAAACAATTATAGTGGGAGATTCTCTGACCAGCGATATGCAGGGAGGTAACGAGGCGGGAATCTTTACCTGCTGGTATAACCCTGAGGGAAAGGAAAATTCCACAAAGCTGCGGATTGATTATGAGATTAAAAATCTATGGGAAGTAGAAAAAATACTGGATTTTTCATCTTAATGAGTATGGAGGATTTATATAGTGGCAAAATCCGCAAATCAGAAGTTAAAACTTTTATATATCTTAAAAATACTAACGGAAAAAACAGATGAAAATCATTGTATGTCCGCTCAGGAGATTATTGCGGAGCTTTCGGCTTATGACATTTCAGCCGAGAGGAAAAGCATTTATGACGATATGGAGCGTTTGATCTACTTTGGCTATGATATTGTTTATGTAAAAGCCCGAAGCGGCGGCGGTTATTATTTGGCCGGCAGGGAATTTGAGCTGCCGGAGCTAAAGCTGCTTGTGGATGCGGTGCAGTCTTCCCGCTTTATTACCCAGAAAAAATCCAGAGAATTGATTTCCAAAATTGAGAAGCTTGCAGGGCCTTATGAGGGAAAACAATTGCAAAGACAGGTTTTTGTTGCAGGTAGGGTTAAGACGGAAAATGAAAGTATTTATTATAATGTAGACCGCATTCATAAGGCAATACAGGACAACGTCCCTATTACATTTACCTATTTGGCCTGGAACGTGAAAAAGGAATTGGTCCCAAGGCGTGAAGGCAAAAAATATCATGTAAGCCCATGGGCGCTGACCTGGCAGGACGAAAATTATTATTTGATCGCCTATGACGACGAGGACGAACGCATCAAGCATTTCAGGGTGGATAAAATGAGCCGGATTATGGAGCTTGCCAAAGAAAGCCGAAAGGGTATGGAGGCTTTTAAAGAGTTTGATGTGGCGGAGTACACCAACAAGACCTTTGGGATGTTTGGCGGGGAACAGGAGATTGTTTCATTACGGTTCCCGGAAGATATGATTGGCATTGTTTTAGACCGGTTTGGCAAGGACATAGATATCCGCAAAATGAGCGATGGAATTGTAAGCGTCCGGATTAAAGCGGCTGTAAGCGGACAGTTTTACGGATGGCTAACGGGATTAGGAAAAAGAGTGTGCATTTTGGGACCGGAGCATGTCCGGAATAATTATATAGATTTTATGAAACAGATTATGGAAAACTATCATGAATTTACTTAAGGCAGAGAAAGGGGTACGGTTATTAAAATGGAATTACATGTATCGGACAGAATGAAAGCATATGAGGAGGGGATTTTTCAGCTTCTCAATGAAAAGAAGGAGGAAGTGGAGAAATCCGGCAGGAAAGTATATAATCTTTCCGTAGGGACGCCTGATTTTCCCACAGAGCCCCATATTATGGAGGCCGTGGTAGAGGCCGCTAAAAATCCGGCCAATTATAAATATTCGCTTAAAATGCTCCCTGAGCTTACGAAAGCAGTGATAGAGCGGTTTAGGAAGCGCTATCATGTGGAATTAAGCGAAAAAGAAATTACGGATGTTTACGGTTCTCAGGAAGGGATTGCCCATATTGGTTTGTCACTTTGCAATCCGGATGATATTGTTCTTGTACCGGATCCGGGTTATCCGATTTTCTCCATTGGTCCTTCGCTGGCAATGGCAGATGTCCGCACATATGAATTAAAGCCGGAGAATCATTATCTGCCAAAGCTTTCTGACATTGACAAAGAAATCTGTAGAAAAGCAAAATTTATGATCGTCTCTTATCCCTTAAATCCTATCTGTAAGATAGCGCCGGATTCCTTTTATGAGGAATTGATTCCCTGGGCAAAGGAACACGATATTATAATTGTTCACGATAATGCATATTCCGATATCATATATGATGGGCATATTGGCAAATCTATTTTGCAGTTTGAAGGCGCAAAAGAAAATTGTATCGAATTTTATTCGCTTTCTAAGAGCTACTGCTATACCGGAGCAAGAATGGGCTTTCTGGTAGGAAATGAATATCTGGTCGGGAATTTTAAAAAGCTCCGCTCACAGATCGACTACGGGCCGTTTCTGCCTGTACAGTATGGTGCAATTGCGGCTTTAGAAGGCCCGGACGAAGGCGTGCGCAAAAGATGCACGGAGTACCAGCGCAGGAGGGACGCTCTCTGCGGCGGCCTGAGAAGGATTGGCTGGGATATTCCTGACAGTGAGGGTACAATGTTTGCCTGGGGGAAAATCCCGCAAGGGTATTCGGACGATGTCGCCTTCGTAATGGAGCTTCTTGAAAAATCAGGAGTTCTCTGCACGCCGGGAAGCAGTTTTGGGAAGCTGGGAAAAGGACATGTGCGTTTTGCCCTTACCATGCCGGTGGAAGAAATAGAGAAGGCCGTAAAAGCGGTTGAGGCGTCGGGGATAGTGTGAAGCTCTTTTTATGTGTTGACAGGCAGGGATTGTTTCTTTATACTAGATTGTAACGCTATATTTTGATGCAATATTTGAGATTTTTACCAGATATAGTATTTTTGTATGATATAGCGTTTAGAAATGTAGGTGAGAATGGAGGAATGGAAGTGAGTGATCTACAGGAAAGTTCTGCTAATTACGGTGAAGAATTTCAGCCTGCGCTAAACGTTAAGGTAATTAAGAAAGATGGAAGCCTTGAAGCTTTTAATGTACAAAAGGTAGTAGATGCCGTGGGGAAGAGCGCATACCGCGCCCTTACGAAATTTACGGACGATGAGAAGAGGCATATCTGCCAGTATGTGGTTGATAAAGTAAATGAGATGGAGAATGATAAAATTCCCATCCCCATTATGCATAACATCGTAGAGAGCGCTCTGGAGGAAGTAAAACCTATTGTTGCAAAAAGTTATCGCGATTATCGTAACTATAAGCAGGATTTTGTCCGCATGATGGATGATGTATACAAAAAAAGCCAGTCCATTATGTATGTTGGGGATAAGGAAAACGCCAACACGGACAGCGCGCTTGTTTCCACCAAAAGAAGCCTGATTTTTAATCAGTTTAATAAGGAGTTATATCAGAAGTTTTTTATGACCACGGAGGAAATTCAGGCATGCAGGGACGGTTATATTTATGTCCACGATATGTCCGCAAGGCGCGATACCATGAACTGCTGTCTTTTTGACGTTTCCAGCGTGCTTACGGGTGGATTTGAAATGGGAAATATCTGGTATAATGAGCCTAAGACGCTGGATGTGGCGTTTGATGTAATCGGCGATATCGTATTAAGCGCTGCCAGCCAGCAGTACGGCGGTTTTACGGTTCCCGAAGTGGACAAGATTTTAGAACCCTATGCGAAGAAAACCTTTGCAAAAAGCCTTAAAAAATATACCGGGCTGGGCATAGAAGAAGAAAGAGCCGAAAAGGAAGCCTATGAGGATGTAAAACGGGAATTTGAGCAGGGCTTCCAGGGCTGGGAATATAAATTTAACACCGTGGCCTCAAGCCGTGGGGATTACCCTTTTATTACGGTGACGGCGGGAATCGGCACCGGAGAATTTGCCAGGATGGCTACCATTTCCCTTTTGGATGTAAGAAGAAAAGGGCAGGGGAAGGAGGGCTGTAAAAAGCCGGTTCTTTTTCCTAAAATCGTATTTTTGTATGACGAAAATCTCCATGGCCCCGGGAAGGAGTTAGAGGACGTGTTCGAAGCCGGCGTAAAGTGCTCGGCAAAGACCATGTATCCCGACTGGCTGTCCTTAACCGGCAAGGGCTATATTGCAAGCATGTATAAAAGATATGGAAAGGTGATTTCTCCTATGGGCTGCCGGGCTTTTCTTTCCCCCTGGTACGAAAGAGGCGGGATGCATCCGGCGGACGAGAACGACACGCCCGTTTTCGTAGGACGCTTTAATGTGGGCGCAGTGTCCCTTCACCTTCCTATGATTTTGGCAAAGGCCAGACAGGAGAGCCGGGATTTTTATGAAGTACTGGATTATTACTTAAATTTGATCCGCCAGCTTCATATCAGAACCTATGCCTATCTTGGCGAGATGCGCGCGTCCACCAATCCTCTTGCATACTGTGAAGGGGGCTTTTTGGGGGGCCATTTAAAACTGACGGATAAAATTAAACCTATCTTAAAAACCGCTACCGCCAGCTTTGGCATTACGGCCTTTAATGAACTGCAGGAGCTGTATAATGGAAAATCTCTTGTGGAGGACGGCGCTTTTGCACTGGAGGTTTTAGAGCATATCAACCAGAAAATCAGTGAATATAAAGAAAAAGACGGACATCTTTACGCTATTTACGGAACCCCTGCCGAAAGCCTTTGCGGCCTTCAGGTGAAGCAGTTCCGTGCAAAGTATGGTATTATCGAGGGAGTTTCCGACAGAGAATATGTGTCTAACAGCTTCCATTGTCATGTGACCGAGGATATCACCCCTATCCAGAAGCAGGATTTGGAATACCGCTTCTGGGAATTGTCAAACGGCGGAAAGATTCAGTATGTGAAGTATCCCATTGATTATAATGTTGACGCCATTAAGACCTTAATCCGCAGAGCTATGGATATGGGATTTTATGAAGGGGTGAATTTGTCTCTTGCTTACTGCGACGACTGCGGGCATCAGGAATTGGAAATGGATGTGTGCCCGGTATGCGGCAGTAAAAATTTAACCAAAATTGAACGAATGAACGGTTATCTTTCCTATTCGAGAGTACACGGGGATACTAGGCTGAATGAGGCTAAAATGGCAGAAATTGCAGAAAGGAAGAGCATGTAATTAAATGAGATATCACAATATTACAAAGGATGATATGCTAAACGGCGATGGACTTCGTGTGGTGCTGTGGGTCTCAGGATGTTCTCACTGCTGTAAAGAATGCCAAAATCCGGTAACATGGGATCCGGCAGGCGGCCTTCTCTTTGACGAGAAGGCAAAGCAGGAAATTTTTGAACAGCTGGACAAACCTTATATTTCCGGCATTACTTTTTCCGGCGGCGATCCCCTTCATGCGGCCAATCGGCTGGATGTTATGAACCTTGTCAGGGAAATAAAAGAAAAATATCCCGATAAAACGATTTGGATGTACACGGGAGATATCTGGGAAAACGTGATGCATTATGCCATGATGCAGGACATAGACGTACTCGTTGACGGTGAATTTCAGATAGACAAAAAGGACAATAAGCTCCTTTGGAAAGGGAGCAGCAATCAAAGGGTGATTGATGTTAAGGCAACGCTTAAACAACCGGACCTAAGAGTACCGGTTCTGCATTGTCAGGATTATGCAGAAACCGAGTCTGATTTTTAATCGAAAATTCAACTTTTAGTCGAAATTTGACTTTCGACATGGGAATTTTGTAACATTTTGACGTAAGATCAAGCTGCTTTGAGAATGCATTCTTTGTTATGGAAAGGATATTTTTTCAGGATGGAGACAATAAAGATAAAATATTTTACGGATAAAATAGACAGGCTGGCGTACATAGACGGAAAATCTGACTGGATTGACCTACGTGCCGCCGAAGATATCGATCTGAAAAAGGGAGAATTCCGGCTGATTCCGTTAGGCGTTGCCATGGAACTGCCAAAGGGATATGAGGCGCATATTGTGCCAAGAAGTTCTACTTTCAAAAATTTTGGTATTATTCAAACCAACCATCAGGGGGTAGTGGACTGTTCCTATTGCGGCGACAATGATCAGTGGTTTATGCCCGTATATGCCCTGCGGGATACCCATATTTCCTGTAATGACAGAATCTGCCAGTTCAGAATCGTGGAAAACCAGCCTAAAATCGAGTTTGAAGAGGTGAACTTTCTTAAGGGAGCCGACAGGGGCGGATTTGGAAGCACCGGAAAACAATAGAGATATCCGGATTTGAGGATTAGAACTTTATAATATTTGTATAAAAATACTTCTTTTGCCACATAATGCTAACAAAATGTTTTATAACTGCAGCGTGTACCAAAGTACGGCATTTGCAGGGAACGCATTTGTGGTGGAAGGAGTTTTTTATGGATACAAAAAAAATGAGTGCTTCGCTTTCTGAAAATATGAATTACTTAAACAATTATCTGTCCGTAGATACCAATTTTGATATCGTTTACCGTGTCATACGCATTGGGGGCCGGGAAGCATGTATGTATTTTATTGACGGCTTCTGCAAGGATGAACTGATGCAGAAGATGCTGCAATATTTTATGGATATCAAAGAGGAGGAAATGCCGGGAAGCGCTCATGAAATGTCAAAAACAAGCCTTCCTTATGTGGAGGTGGATCTGAAGGATGACTGGGATCAGATTACCTATTTTATTATGTCCGGCGTATTTGCCTTATTTATTGACGGGTATGACAAGTGCCTGTTAATTGATTCAAGGACTTACCCGGCCAGAAGTGTGTCGGAGCCTGAAAAGGATAAGGTACTGCGGGGATCAAAGGACGGTTTTGTCGAGACAATTGTGTTTAACACGGCTTTAATCCGCAGGAGAATTAGAAGCAGCGAACTGCGTATGGAAATGCTCCATGCAGGCAATAGCTCCCAGACGGATATTGTGCTTTGCTACATGGATTCCAGAGTGGATCATAACTTTTTAAATAAGCTTAAGCAGCGTATCAAGGAAATACAGGTGGATGCTCTTACCATGAATCAGGAGAGTCTGGCCGAATGCCTTTACAAAAAGAAATGGTATAATCCTTTTCCCAAATTTAAATTTACGGAAAGGCCGGATACGGCGTCCGCCCAGATTCTGGAAGGGGATATCATCATTTTGGTGGACAATTCCCCTTCGGCAATGATTGCGCCTACTTCTATTTTTGATATTGTGGAGGAGGCAGATGATTATTATTTCCCGCCAATCACGGGAACTTATCTGCGCCTTTCCAGATTTCTGATTGCCATTTTAACTTACTTTTTGACCCCTACTTTTTTATTGCTTATGCAGAGGCCGGAGTGGATTCCGTCAGGATTTGAATTTATTATGGTAAAAGAGCCGACGAATATTCCGCTGGTGTGGCAGTTTTTGATTTTGGAACTGGCGATAGACGGTTTAAGACTGGCGGCAGTGAATACGCCCAACATGCTAAGCACCCCCTTAAGCGTCATGGCAGCTCTGGTACTGGGAGAATTTTCGGTAAACAGCGGCTGGTTCAACTCTGAAGTGATGCTGTATATGGCCTTTGTGGCAATTGCCAATTACACCCAGGCCAGCTATGAGCTTAGCTATGCTCTGAAATTTATGCGTATTATTAATCTGATTCTGACGGCAATTTTTCTATACTTCCCATAATCGTTTTTATAGTAGACGTTGCATTTCTTGTTTTCCAATCTAAGGTATCAATCGACCAGAGAATCATAGGTTTTTCTACAATGCTGCGTAGATTGGAACCAACAGAACCATATCGGGAAAAAGCTATATTTACCCGTTATTGCCTTTCAATTTGAAACAGCTTTCCAAGAGACTGTTCCGCTACAGACTGCCGGGCTCAAGAGAGTAGGGAAGTACGAAATATCTCAAAAGGACAATTTTACAAAATAAATCCCATAGGGATTCAGGCGTTCTTATATCCTGAATCTCTATGGGATATTCTAAGTATAGGACTTATTACAGTACAAGCCGGATTAAGGCTGTGACGGCCTTTTTGTCATAATATAGTCTAACAGTTCATTGGCCACATCTTCCTTGCTCATAATAGGGAGCTGTATGGTATCCTCCTTTGAAAGCAGCGTTACAACGTTGGTATCCGTGCCAAATCCTGCCCCTTCCTGTCTTAAGCTATTGGCCACAATCAGATCCAGATTTTTCCGTTCCAGCTTCACGCGGGAATTTTCAATCATATTTTCCGTTTCCATGGAAAAACCGCATAAAAACTGCCCGGCTGCTTTGTGGGCGCCGAGGAAACCAAGAATATCTTCCGTCCGTTCTAAATCAATGTTCATATCCCCGTCTTTTTTCTTGACCTTCTGATCTGCAACATGCCTGGGACGATAGTCCGCCACAGCGGCGGCTTTGATGATAATATCCTGTTCGGGAGCGGCCGCCTTAACAGCATCGGCCATATCCTGCGCCGATTCAATCTCTATGGTATGGACGCCCATAGGCGGTGTGAGGGAAGTCTTTCCGGTAACCAGGGTTACATTCGTCCCCCGCATCATGGCGGCTCTTGCAATGGCATAGCCCATTTTTCCGGTAGAATGGTTGCTGATATAGCGCACCGGATCAATTCTTTCACGGGTCGGCCCTGCCGTAACCAACAATTTGATTCCCGACATGTCTTTGGGCTGCAGCGCTTTGACGATATACTCGAACAGTAACTCCGGCTCCGGCATTTTCCCTTCTCCGGTATCGCCACAGGCTAAATATCCGGTGGCAGGGGTGATAACCTCCATTCCATAACGCTCTAATATTTTCATATTATCCTGTACGATAGGGTTTTGAAACATACGTGTGTTCATGGCCGGCGCAATGATTTTAGGACACTGGCAGGCAAGCAAAGTGGTGGTGAGCATATCGTCCGCTATCCCGTGGGCCGCTTTGGCAATGACGTTGGCGGAGGCCGGCGCAATCAGAAATACGTCCGTCTGCTTTGCCAAAGATACATGTTCTACGCTGTGCTGAAAATTGCGGTCAAAGGTATCCGTCAGACATTTGTTTCCGGTGAGTGCTTCAAAGGTAATGGGATGGATAAAGTTGGCGGCGTTTTTGGTCATAATAACGGTAATATCGGCTCCCTGTTTTTTTAGCATGCTGGCTAAAGATGCAATTTTATAAGCGGCAATACTTCCCGTAACACCAAGCAAGATATGTTTTCCCTTTAACATTTTTCCATCCCTTTCCGTATCTGAAAATTTTGACATAAGCGTTGAATTTCCCACATTTTACAGGAAAAATCTTGTTTTCCTTTGCTAATGGTCCCTGTCAGGCTTTTAGATCCATATTCTTCTTATAAATAATTTCCAATCCTTTTAAAGTAAGTTCGTTGTCACAGATAATTTTTTTCCTGCAGCAGGGGACAATATGGCCTGCCAGGCCGCCGGTGGCAACCACCGGCGCCTGGTATCCCAATTCATCCCATATACGGTCAATCATACCGTCTATGCAAGCGGCCTGTCCCATGATGATACCGCTTTTCATGCAGTCAACAGTGTTTGTGCCAATCACTTTCTTAGGCGCTTCCAGGCTGATTCGGGGCAGCTGGGAAGTCCGATCTACCAGCGACTCCAAAGAAACCTTTACACCAGGCAGAATCATACCGCCGATATAATTTCTCTTATCATCCACCACGCTGATGGTGGTAGCCGTTCCCATATCAATCATGATAATGGGCGCGCCATAATATTTCAGGCCGGCAACCGCATTTACAATCAAATCCGAACCTACCTGTCCCGGATTATCCATCAAAATGTTCAGGCCCGTTTTTACGCCGGGCCCCACAAGCAGGGGAGAAATATGGAAAAGCTTCTCCATAGCATTTTTAACGATATTATTTAAGGGGGGTACCACGGATGCAATAATGCACCCTGTAATGTCTTTCATTTTAACCCTATAAAGCTCCAAAAGCGTTTTAAACTCCACCACATATTCCAGCTCGGTTTTGGATATGTCGGTAGAAACTCTTTCCACAAAGGATATTTTTTCCTGATCGATACAGCCGATTACAATATTTGTATTTCCGATATCTATCGCTAAAATCATGCTAAAAACCTGCCTTTCTTCCTGCATTTATATTTTTTGCATAAGCTTATTGGGATAAGCGCGTTCCGCCTTGATGGGTTTCACCTGCAAAAGCGCCATGCCAACGCCTGCAATCAAAATAGCGGCCACAGCTGCTTCCACAATGCCGTTAAAACTGATGATGCCCATAATCACGTCGATAACCGTATCACCCGCGATGCCAAGAGCCTGGGCATAGGCATCCTTATATAAAATGAAAATGCCGCTCATAACAAACAGCGTATTCGTAAAAGCTCCCGCGATCCCCGCATAAGCGAGGGCAGTGCCTGTCACGGTCTTTTTCTGGCCTGTGAGCGTCAGCACAATAAACAAAACAATACCCGCGATAAGGCCGGCCGCCATACCGATGAGTCTGCCGGTGTCATTTTGAATCAGATTACAGATGAACGCTCTCAGGGAAATAAATAGGATAAGAGATACCGCTCCGTTGATGACCACGTGCCATATTTTCCGTTCGCTTTTTAAAAGCTTTTGGATCAGAATATATACAAAATAGGGAATGACGCCCACCAATATTCTCGGCACAAAGCAGATGTAAAGACTTTTAAAGATACCTGATACGCCCACAACATTTGCGGCCAAAATCGGTGAAAATACAAAAGCCGATGCGGTAACTGCCTTGAAGGTATTGTTGATGAAGCTGGTAAAACCAAATACGAATCCTAAGAATGCACCTTTTTTGGGACCTAAAAATAGCGCTCCGAGGATAACCGGGATATGGATGATGGTTGCATTGATAACAACTAACGGGATATATCCCAGGGGTGTGAATGCCATGATGATGATAATGGCGGTGAACAGGGCTAACAGCACCAGTTCATAAGTTTTTTCATTTTTCATTGTTCATTTCCTCCTGTTATTATTCTCTTTATTGAGATACAATACGGTGTAATCATACCACACATGCTTTTCAATGACAATACAAAACCAATATTATGTTTATTTGCATATTTATACCCCTTGCATACTGCAAGCTCTGCTTGCGGTACTGCCACCGATAAA
>ERZ777011.2016-NODE-2016-length-18118-cov-36.639816_pt1 | contig 18118 bp, 14 predicted proteins | sample MGYA00374964_ERZ777011 | MGnify/ENA primary metagenome ERZ777011 (study PRJEB29310, sample SAMD00008975) | mouse gut metagenome | study: EMG produced TPA metagenomics assembly of the Metagenome analysis of fecal microbiota from mouse which was promoted...
GCCGCCAGGACTTTTAAGGGGTCAATCTTATTATGCCCGAGGGGTCAAATCCCGCATGCCCGAAGGGGTCAAACTCACGCGCCTTTTCCACCTGTTGATTATCAATCGCATGGATTATTTCGAGTTTGAGGTTTTCGGGATAGTCCTCGTTTGCCATGTAGCAGGTGATGATACTTTGGAGTAGGTCTTTGTTGATGCGACCGGCGGCGACATGGTGGATTATTGCCTCCATGCACTGCATGAAGTTGTAGGCATGCCAGTAGTAGCCATTATAAACGAGAAACCAGACGCCGATGGTCAATGCTACCAGCTTATTAGAGTCCTCGAAATAATGGCCTGTACATAAGCCGAATACCAGATAGGCCAGTTTGTCAACGAATGTCGGATAGTATCGGTCATTCTGCACGAAGTCAAGAACCTTGCGAATGCCGCCCTAATCTTTTACGCCATGAAGGCCACCACTGCTGGCAGCAACAGTCTTGCTGTAAACCACCAACGCCTCGTCATAGTCGATATATTTCAACTTATCACTCATAGTCATCGGCTTGCTTTAGGAGTTTGAGAACCTCTCGGTTGACTTCAAGGATATTATCAAAGTCGATAGAAGCATCTCCTATAAACTTATCGAACTCATCGGGAGTAACAGCCCGATGATATTCAGCAAGATTTCCGTGCCACGCATCGCGGAACGCGACATCAAGAGAAGCCATCTTTGACCTTGCATCGTTGATAAATGGTTCCATCATCGGGGATGCAGCCAATTCGTAAATGATAGTCCTGACATCATCAACTGACAATAGTTGATTGCCATTTTCTGAATACCGTTTCTCAATCTGATATGCCACACCATTTTCAAACGATGAGATATAAAGTAAGACCTCGGCATAAAGTGTATGCCTGACATTCTCTTCGTTTTGCAGACGGAGAACATTTTGGCATTCTCCTTTAACACCGCTTTTATATGAGGTCTATTATCTGCTCATATTTATAAGTGGGGAGTCCGTCAACGTATTTGCCAACTGCCTGAGTGAAGTTCCTACGATAATTCTCACTCTTTATTGAGGTAGGAAGATAATCGCGGTCCCGCCAGTTGATATACTTGGTGCCGCCTCCGGCACGTCCATTGATTGTGGCGATGACAATATCAAGTATGCGTGTGCGGAGTTGCTTTGCCCTCTCGCTCTCGGTTAGAAGCATTCCCTATGTTCATGAATGCCCGGAATGAGAATACACCTAACTCACGGATTTTGTTGGAGACATTCATGTCCCCAACAAAATCCAATCTTATTTCTCCTAATTTTTTTAATTGCAAGTTTTGTTCCAATAACAGACTAATAAAGCGACTTAGCTGTGGCTAAGTCGCTTTATTAGTCTTACTTGTTACTCATTTTTTACAATCTTCATCCGTTTGTCCGGTGCTTATGATATAGGCAGAGCAGGCAACACGGAATTCCCCGTAGGCAGAGATATAGCGGTCTATCGATTCCTTATGGCTCGCTTCCGCTTCAAGCACATCAGTAATCGTTGACATACCGGCCTCATAATACAATAGGTTGAGCCGGAGATTTTCGGTGCTTTCCCCTACTCCTTCTTTGGCAATCTCCATCTTGCGATGTGCCGCTGTCACATTGTTCCACTTGTCCTGCATGCTGATCTCAAGCTTTTCGCCAAGATCCTCAAGCTCATTTCTGGCATTTTCAAGTGCAAGAGACTTTCTTTTTATTGCATGTGAGCCACCCCACCAACCGGAAATAGGTATATTCACACCAATCATCAATGCGCCGAAATTGTGGTTCTGCTTAAGCAGATCGTGATAGAACCATCCTGCCCCAAGTGCGACCTGAGGTAGATTCTTTCCGATCTCGATGCGCTTTTCAAGCTTCTTTGCCTCGACATTCTTCTGCAGGAGCTTATAATCGACCGTCATCGGCAACGCATTAGCCCCCGGAATATAAAGCTTTGACGGAAAGTCAGGAATCATTTCGGGCACTGTGGATGCGACATCGAAATTCCAGTCTGTACCTTTGCCCATATATTGGCCTATCAACATTTTGACAAGCTTGATCCCGTTGTCGAGGTCGACCATCTCCGTACGATACGTGTTGCGTTTAAGCTGCACTTTCAACAGGTCATTGTTCATAGCCACGCCTGCGTCCACAGCCACTTTCACCTGATTGTCGAGTGTATCAAGAGTAGCTATAGCCGCCTCAAGTGCACAACGTGTAGCTTTCAGAGTAACCAGTTTCCAATAAAGAGACTCGGTGGTAAGCCGGAGTTCATCATTGCTCTGCTGCTGACGCAGACGGGCCACATCTTCTCCGACAGCAGCAAGCTTGTTCCCATTGATAATCTGACCACCCATAAATACGGGCTGCATCGCCTGCACTCCGGCCATCTTGCCCTTATTGATAAATCCTACTTCAATAATATCAAGGAGGTTATACTGAAAAACGTCATTATGAGTCCAAAACGCCACTCCAGTAGCCGAAACCTCAGGAAAATATTTCGTAAAAGCTTCCCGATGCAACTCTACAGCCGCTTTTGTATTGTTGGCCGCATTACGCACTGCCGCATTATTGGCAAGAGTCTCCTCTATACAATGCTCCAGAGTCAGTATCGAATCTGTCTCAGCAGCCCTGACACCAACCATAACCGACAAGGATATCACTAATACTGCAAGTTTAAGATTATTCATCTGTGATTGAAATTTATTGTTGGTGAAACTAAAGCAAATGGGTTTCGAGCGGTTCGTCAAGTGGCTTGCCCGCATTCTTCTTACGGTTCTTCATCAGGCAGTAGGCCACGGGGATTACTGTGAGAATGAATATCATTGTAATCGGTGTACCCCAGAAAATCACGACACCCATAGGTTTCCATAAAGCGCTGTCGCCCATTACCATCGGAAGGACACCCATAGTGGCTGCGGCTGAAGTCAGAAAAATCGGGCGCATACGTCGTTTTGATGCGTTAAACACCGCATCAAACACACTTTCGCCCTCGTTGCGTAGCTCCTCGGCATAGTCAAGAAGGACAATCGCATTTCTGACAAGTATACCCATCAAGGAAACCAATCCAAGCACACAGGTCAGAGACAAATCAGTAGATTGAATACGCAAACCCGCAGCCGCACCGGGAATACAAAGCAATAGACAGCCCAGCAACAGGAGTGCCGTATCAGCCGCTGCATAATGCAGAAGCAGGATAAAGAATATTATCACCACCGCTATAGCCAATCCACCGAGAATCTGGGGAAGAGTGCTCATAGTGTTATCCCATTCTCCACCACGGGTAAGTTCGACATCAGCTGGAATATCATAATGGCTGATACTGTCCATCAATGCCTCTGTGCGGTCAATCACATTGACATTGCGCTGCACCTCGGCTATCAGCGATACCGAAGGCACACCACTGTAACGTGTAAGCGTGCCGGGATGCCATTCGGGTCTGACATCTGCAATCTGACTCAGTGGGACATCGCCGAAACCAATCACCGGCATAGGTTCATTGACAAGATCTTCAACCGTCGCACGGTCAGATGTTTTAGTCTTTAACGTGACAGGGATACCATAATCCCCTTCCCAGACTGTAGCGACAGGCAGACCGGAACTGTAGCGCATGGCAAGAGTGGTTTCGAGCAGCACACTGTTTAGCCCCAGACGGGATGCGCGTGTCATGTCAGGATTAATCACAGCCGCAGCCATAGGATTGTCAAGTGACGACCTCACATTTCTCAGTCCCGGGACACGCCGGGCTACCTGAAGCATAGAGTCACAGACACTGCGGAGAGTAGCCTCGTCAGCCCCGGTGAAACGAATTTCAATCGGATAGTCGGCCGTAGAGTAACTGAGTTGCTTGAATCGCACAAATGCGTCCGGAAACCAGCTCTCATACTTCCCGGTATATTCGTTGAGCACATCAATTGTAGCTTGATTGCTCTTGGTATTGACAATGAACTGGGCGAAATTCGGCCCACCGACCTGCGGGGCGTATGTCGCTTGGAAACGTGGCGAGGAGCAGCCATGAAACGAAGCGATCGACACAACCCTCTCATCTGCGGCAAGGATGTGTTCAAGCGAATCTGCAACCTGAGTCGTGCGTTCGACCGAAGTTCCCTGAGGCAAGAATATTTCGACGGCAAACTGGTTGCGCTCGGCGATGGGCATAAGCTGGAGTGGAGTGGAAATGAACATCCATGCGCTTATGATTACACATAATACACCAAGAAGTATAGTGGTCTTAGGCCATTTGAAACACCATCCGATCAGATTGTCATAGCCCTTCTGCATGGAATTGAAAAAACTGAATTTTTTCTTTCCCGACGCAAGCGCTTCCTGCTGTTCCTTATATATAGGTTCTTTTATCAGCTTGTACTGGATGAATGGGACGAGGAGCTCCGCTATCATGAGAGAGACAAAGAGAATTATAGTCATACCCCAAGGGAAATCAGTCAGGAAGTCCCTGAACATGCCGGTGACAGTCAAAAGAAATGGAAAGAATGTAACCGAAATAGCAAGTGTAGCCGAAAAGATAGCTTTGAAGAACTCCGTCCCTGAACGAAGCGTCGCCGACATGTGGTCCATTCCCTCAGAGATTAATTCGACATAATCATCGATAATCACAACTGAATTATCCACAATCATTCCAAGCGAGACAATCAGACAGGCGAGAGTCACAGTATTAAGCTCGATGTCAAACGCATAGAACAATCCAAGTGAAATGAATATCGACACAGGGATAGTGGCAGCGGCAATGAGCGCAACTTTCAGAGGAAGAAGAATCATGATTACGACCACCACTGCGATTATGGCTATCAGCAGTTCCACAAGAAAATAGTTTACCGAGCTGTTGACGACCACAGGCTGATCCGTTATCTTGAACAGCGTGACAGATTCCGGCATCTCAGCGCGGGCTTTTTCAAGCTGCGCGTCAACCTCCTTGCCCATCTCGACGATATTGTAGCCATCCTTCATCCCAACACTCAGCAATATACATTTGTCAAAGTTATTCGTAATATAACTGTCAGGCTCTGGATATTCCTTTTTGACTTCGGCCACGTCTCCGAGGCGGACAACACTACCGTCAGGAGAACTGAACACAACCATATCGGCCACGTCTGCAACTGAATTTACAGGACGTGCGACAATTATCGGCTGTGTATAGCTGCCGTTTCGAAGTGCACCGCCTGTGGTCTGGAATCCTTGTGCGAGAAGAGTAGCACCGACGGTTTTCTCCGACAGAGCATAGTGCTGGAGCTTTTCTGGATTGAAATACACGGCTATCTGTTCGGTCTGCTTACCTGTGACCGACATTGTCCCCACGCTCTCGATTGTCCGCAGACGGTCTTTAAGAGCATCCATGTACTCACCGAGTTCACGATATGTCTTATCCTTGCTCTGCATGGTTATCAGCAACGCCGATGTCTCGCCAAAGTCACTTAGAGTCTCGACCCCGAGCACTCCCGGCGGAAGTTTGAGCTTTTCAGCTTCCATTCCGATTTTAAACTCATTCCAGAAGCTGTCAGCATCGTCAACATCATCGTCTAACTCTACAAAAATTATTGCAGTGCTGCCGGAAACCTGCGAATGGGTTTTCTTCTTGTTGACCTCTTTGTAGGAAAACACATAATCCTCGAGAGGTTTCAACACTTCCTGTTCAATCTGTTCGACAGAAGCGCCGGGATAAACTGCTCCGACTACTCCCTCTCTGATAGTAAATGACGGAAACTCGTTTTTATCCATCACTTTCAGAGCATAGATTCCGAAAGCGATAAAAATACAGGTTATAAGTATAATTTCTTTGCTGTATTTCATTCCTGCCAAAACGATAGGCGAAGGTTTTGCCAATGGTTTCGGTACGGAATTTTGTGGAGTTGATTGCTGTGCCATATTCAGACGGGCATTTAGGTGTTAGTTTTCAGTCCTTTGTAGTTCTGCAACGACAGGAGTTCCAGTCCCGACCTTCTGCATGCCTGCCACAATCACGCTGTCACCGGCCGAAAGTCCATCGGTCACGAGTATTCCTCCGGAGGCCAGTTCATCAGACTTGACAATTCGACGGACAGCCTTTCCGTGTTCCACAACCCAGACAAACGTGCGATTGTCCGAACCGAGAAGTACCGACTGGGAAGGAAGCAGCACATCTGCCGTAGCAACAGTGTCTGACTTGGCTGATAAATCGATGGAGACATCACCTACCATTCCGGGAAGAATACGTCCGCCACCGGCAGGAATTGCAATCTTAACGGCATAAGCCCGTGTAAGTGGATCAGCCACCACCGATTTACGGGCCACCTGTCCGACAACCGAATCTATGCCAAGACTCTTGAAACTGACCATAGCTTTCTGCCCTTCTGAAATTTCTCCTATCCTCCCCTCCGGGACAGAAACATTTATACGGAGATCGCCCACAGCTACAAGCTCGATTACTGGAGCTGCCGCTATGACAGTCTGGCCCACGTTGGCAAACTTGCGGCTGACAACTCCACTGACAGGCGAACAGAGTGTTGCATCGGCCACAGCCCGTTTCGACATCTCGGCGGCATTCTCGGCCTGCTTGAGTTTATTCTGGACCTCTACCCATTTGATATCCGGCAGAGCATTGGCATCGTGAAGCTTTTTCAGACGGGCATAGGCATCACGAGCCTCGGCGAGTTCGGCATCCGCGATATTTCCTGCATTGACATAATTATCACTCTTGACCCGGGCGAGCACCTGCCCTTTCGTCACATGCTGGCCCTCCTCGACATATATCCCGGTTATAGTCCCGGGCACTGAGAAGCTGAGAGTGGATGTCTCAGCTGTTTCAACAGTCCCTGAGAAAGATACGGGGTTATCATAGCGGCTTAAACTCACAGATTGCACTGTTACCTTGACAGGAGGTGCGACGTCAGCTTTTTCTGATTGTACACATCCCGTGAAGATTGCTGCAACGGCGAGCACAACGGCCTGAGCCTTGCAAAAAGATGAACTGAATCTATTCATTGGTTTTTATTCAGGTTTACCACAGGCCGGACGCATGTCCCGCCTTAAAATTCATGAAATTATCATAAATTTAACACGCTGAAACACTGATTTGTTTTATCCACCGGGGAAATATCACTGCCAATAGTTATAATCCCTACCTGAAAACCTCCTAATATAACTTCATCAATAGCTTTAAACAGGTTTTATGCCCCAAGTTGGGTGTTTTCAAAAAATTGTGACTATCTTTGCATATTAAATACAGACAGAACCATATTTTTAACATTCTCCCGTAAATGGAAAATAATAGTCAAGTCACCAACCCACAAGAGCCGAAAGGCCTTAATTTTGTCGAACAGCTCGTCCTTGAGGATCTTCAGGCAAGAAAAAACGGCGGACGCCTCAACACCCGCTTCCCGCCCGAGCCCAACGGCTATCTCCATATAGGCCACGCAAAAGCCATCTGCATGGACTTCGGTATCGCTGAAAAGTTTGGCGGTACATGCAACCTACGCTTCGACGACACCAATCCTGTAAAGGAGGACGTTGAATATGTAGATTCAATCCGCGAAGACATCCACTGGCTCGGATTTGACTGGGGCGACCGTGAATATTACGCATCCGATTATTTCCCCCAGCTCTACGATCTCGCCATACGCATGATCAAGGAGGGAAAGGCATACGTCGATGATCAGACGTCTGAGCAGATCGCAGCCCAAAAGGGAACACCGACACAACCCGGAACGGAAAGCCCTTACCGCAACCGTTCGGTAGAAGAAAATCTTGACCTTTTCCAGCGCATGAACGCAGGAGAGTTTGAGGAAGGCGCACGTGTGCTCCGTGCCAAGATCGACATGGCAAGCTCCAACATGCACTTCCGTGACCCCATCATGTATCGCATAATCAAGACTCCGCACCACCGCACAGGCACTACGTGGAAGGTCTATCCGATGTATGACTTCGCACACGGACAGAGCGACTATTTCGAAGGGGTCACACACTCTATCTGCACACTTGAGTTTGTTCCTCACCGTCCGCTGTATGAATATTTCGTAAAAGAACTTGCCGACGAGAGCTACTGCCCCCGTCAGATTGAGTTCAACCGCCTCAACCTTACATATACGGTCATGTCGAAGCGCAAGCTGCTCCAGCTTGTGAAAGAAGGGCTCGTGGCAGGATGGGACGATCCCCGCATGCCGACGATCTCGGGTCTGCGCCGTCGCGGTTTCACGCCACGTGCCGTAAGAAACTTCATCGACGCTATCGGATATACAAAATACGAAGCCCTCAACAGCATTTCGTTGCTCGAACATGCCGTCCGTGACGACTTGAACAAGGTTGCTACCAGAGGCATGGCTGTCATCAATCCCGTCAAGGTAATCATCACAAACTATCCTGAAGGGCAGGTTGAGACAGTCGAGATGGAGAACAATCCAGAAGAAGAAGGTTCAGGCACACACCAGATGCCATTCAGCCGTGAAATCTATATCGAACGTGATGATTTCATGGAAAATCCGCCCAAGAAATTCTTCCGTCTCGCACCTGACGGCGAAGTCCGTCTGAAAGGCGCATACATCATCAAATGTACCGGCGTAAAGAAAGACTCTGACGGAAACATCGAGGAAATTTACTGCACATACGATCCCGATACCCGCAGCGGACTGCCCGGAAGCGCACGTAAGGTCAAAGGTACCCTTCACTGGGTTTCCGCCGAACATGCAATCGACGCTACCGCCCGCATATATGACCGTCTGTTCAACGTCGAGAATCCGGCCGCTGAAACAGAACGTGATTTCCGCGAAATGCTCAATCCGGACTCATTGAAAGTCGTAGAACACATAAAGGTAGAGCCCTATCTTGCGGAAATCGCCAAACCGGGACTTCCATTGCAGTTCCAGCGTATCGGTTACTTCACTCTCGATCAGGATTCGAAACCCGGAGAACTGATTTTCAACCGGACAATCGCCCTTAAAGACAGCTGGAAAGCATAAAAATCCACTGGATAAAGCATAAGGATTGAAAACTGACAATAAAGTATCGGACTAAACAACGGTAGTCCGATACTTTATCCTCTAAAGCCACAAGGAGCATCCGGCCTTGTGCCCTCCTATAACACTCAATCCTTTTCCCCTTTATACTTTATACTTAACATTTCTAACCATCTACATGGACGAACGCAACGACCGACGCGACTTATACGAAGAATTTGAATCAGAAGTGGTCAAACGAGGCAACACAGAGGCTTTTTTCGACGAAACAGACCTTGTGGAAATCTTTGACTACGCATCTGACTATGACAATTATATCGTAAAGATGGAGGTGCTGCTCTACGGAGCTGTCCACTATCCCAAGAGCGAAGCTCTGGCCACACGCCGTGCATGGCTATACTATTCATTCGGTGATGTCGAAGTGACGACCGAACTCAACAACCGCGTCAGTCAGGAAGGTATCCTCAACAAACTGTTAAGTCTGCGTGCCCGCAATTCAGACCTCAGCATGACTTCTAAGGAAATAATTGCCGAACTCGAAGCTATTCTTGACACCACAACCGATTTTGAAGATGAGGAGATAATACAGTTCACCGACTATGCGATGGAGATGCACCTTGAGGACTGGCTGAAGTCAAACCGCGAACGCATTCAGTCAAAGTGCTCCTATCCACAGACATTCCTTTACGAATTCGCCGACCGTTCCGAAGAAAACGATGACCTTGAAACTGCCGCACAGCTCTTCGAGGAACTTACCATGCTCGAACCTTTTACCCTCGACTTCTGGCTTCGTCTTGCGACCGTCCAGATAAACCGCGAGGACTACGAAGGAGCGCTCTCGTCAGCAGAATATGCACTCGCAATAGACGCGAGCTCGATAATGGCGCTACGCATAAAAGGCGCAGCCCTCTACCGACTCGAACGCGGACCGGAAGTCGTCGCTTCAATCTATGGCAAAGTAATCGAATCGTCAGAAGCCGAGGAGACGGACATCTCGACCTATGCAGCCGCACTTATCGAGTGTGGCCGTCAGACTGAGGCCGTAGCAATGCTGACATCATATCTCAAAGAGCATTTACACTCCCGTCTGGCCATAGACGTGCTTCTTGTCCTTGACCGCAATATAGCCGAACCATACGTGCGCAGCATCATATCGGCCGGATTCATAACCGAAAAAGATGCTGTCGAATGGGCGCGCGGGCATGTTGTCCACGGGCAGTTTGGATCGGCAGCCCTTGTCTGCCTGACTTATGATGAAATAAAAGGATTTGAAAACGACATCGCGTTCATGCTCGAAGTGTGCTATTTCGCCCTTCGGTTTGAAGATGTCGTCAGGCTCTACCATGCGAAATACCGCTTAGGCCAGTGGCCTTTCCTCCCTGCCATATCATTCCCGTTCCTGATGAGTCTCGTGCGCCTCGGCCGACGGGAAGAAGCACTTGACGAAGCACAGGATATACTGAAATCCATCCGTGCCTACCGACGTAAGCACAGCAATACCGAACTCAGCGCCATGTTCCGACTAACACCGGCCGCAACCGGCTCGATGGTGATCGGATATATGGAAAATCTCAAAAACATCATCCACGCTCTGAAATCGGCCGACAACATAGCAGCCGACGATTTTGACCCGATGATCATCTGACCTGCTCCATTCTGAAAAACAGTCTCTCCCACTCTCCTTTTACTTAAATTATTTGCAACGAAACTCCATCTCTCCTCCACGACACACATTTCCATACATCATACCTACAAGACATTCTTTTCAATTAAACATTTCTTAACAATCTTTCCAGACATGAGATTAAATCTACGCCACCTTTGGGCGATGTCTGCCATAAGTGCAAGCGTCGCCGTATCCGCGCAGAGCATCACGACCTCTCCGGCAATCATCACTGAAGACTCCAAAGACATTGTAATCACCTTTCACTCTGACGGCGGAAACAGAGGTCTTGTCGGCGCTTCGGCTTCTACAGGCATCTACGCCCATACGGGTGTCATTACCAACCTCAGCGACGGACAGTGGAAAAATGCACCCACTTGGGGTACAAACACCGAGAAATACAAGCTCACATACACCGGTCCGTTCACATGGGAAATGCGCATTCCCGACCTGCGCGAATATTATAACATCACGGCTTCCAATGAGAACATCGAGAAACTTGCTTTCGTATTCCGTAACTCCGACGGCAGTTCAGAGTGCAAGACCGGTTGCGGAGGCGACATATTCGTACAAGTATTCCCCAAGAATTTTCCCGCATCAAAAGAAGCTGTCTATCCCGGCGGCACACCCAAGATGGGAACGGAAATCAATGCCGATGGTTCTGTGACATTCTGCATCGCCGCTCCCGGAAAGACCAATGCAGTCATGATGGGTTCGTGGAACGACTATACCGCAGCTCCGGAATATGTGATGAACTATCAGGACTACAACGGCAACCGCTACTTCTGGCTGACGCTCGACAATCTTGAAAAAGGAAAGGACTACATATATTATTATAATATAGACGGCAGCATCAATGTCGGAGACCCATACGCGCGTCTTGTGCTCGATCCAAACAACGACCAATATATTTCAAGCTCAGTCTTTCCCGGCCTTCCGGCATATCCGTCTAAAAAAATCACCGGCGTGCCTCTGGCTATATTCAACAGCGAGCGCGATGTCTACGACTGGAAAGTGACCGACTTCAAAGGAGTCCCGCAAAGCGACCTTATCATCTATGAGCTTCTCATCAGAGACTTTACAGGCACTGAAGGCAAAGCGCTCGGCGAGGGCACTGTTAAAGGTGTGATTTCAAAACTCGACTATCTGAAAGAACTCGGAGTGAACGCAATCGAGCTGCTGCCGATAATGGAATTCGCAGGAAACAACTCATGGGGCTATAACACAAACTTCTACATGGCTCCCGACAAAGCCTACGGCACTCCCGACGACTACCGTGCACTCATCGACGGCGCTCACGAAAGAGGCATGGCCGTGATTCTCGACATCGTGTTCAACCAGAGCGACGGGGCACACCCGTGGTTTGACATGGTGCGCCGCAACATCTCACCGTTCTACAACGGCTCTGCACCTCATGCCTACAGTGTGCTCAACGACTGGAATCAGGACTGCGAGCTGGTGCAGCAACAGTGGCGCGACGCTCTCGACTACTGGATGACGGCCTATAAGGTCGATGGTTTCCGTTTTGACCTTGTGAAAGGACTCGGCAACAACGATTCATACGGCAACACCTTCGACGCTGCCACCAACACTTGGGGCACTCCGAACGACAACAATACAAACCGTTTCAACGCCACACGTGTAGCCCGCATGAAAGCCCTCCATAAAAGTATGATGCTCACTAATCCTGATGCTTACTTCATCAACGAGAATCTTGCCGGAAGCGAAGAGGAAAACGACATGGCACGCGACGGCGAAATCAACTGGGCAAACGTCAACTGGAGTGCCCGCAACTATGTCATGGGCACAGGCGACACATCTCTGAGCCGATTCTATGCACCGCAAGACGGCAACCGTCTATGGGGTTCGACCGTCAGCTATGCCGAGAGTCACGATGAAGAGCGCGTGGCCTACGGGACAACAAGCGGCACATCAGTGGTCAAAGGCGATTTTACCGCACTCTGCCAGCGCATCGGCTCTATGGCCGCCCAGATGCTCCTGTCGCCCGGCGCACACATGATATGGCAATTTGAAGAAATAGCCAACAACCAGACCACCAAAAACAATTCCGGCAACGATACAAGCCCTAAGAAAGTTACTTGGGACATCAGTTCGTCGCCTGCACGTCAGGGTCTGCTCGCCACATTCAAGGCCCTTTGTGGCATCCGCGCCGACTATCCTGCACTTTTCCGTGAAAATGCGACAGCCGGTGTCGAGCTTAGCTCTACCACAGCCCGCTACATATCCCTGACCGACGGGACTTCTGAACTTTACCTTGTGGTCAACCCGGCCTCTGCCAAAGTGACTGAAAGCGCGACAATACCTTTCCCGACCAATCCCGCCACTGGCACGACCGCATTCCTCTCCGACAACAAATATAGCCTTGTCGCCGCGAGCGCCGATGTCACACCATCAATGACAGCCAACGGCATTACACTCCCTGCCGGGGCTTTTGCTGTCTACGTCTCAGGTCCGAAATCGGGAATAACCGACATCATCACCAATGGCGAAGCCGCATCACGTCCTGTTGTCGTTACCGACGGAGGCCACATCCGAGTGCTCAGCCCCTACACTTCGTTCTCAATATATACGCTCAGCGGCATGAGCCTTCCAACCGAATCTCACCTTGAACCGGGCATCTACATTGTCGTTGTCGACTCAAACGCTGTCAAAGTGGCAGTTATGTAAAAAACGTGTGTTTAATGAATTTTCACACCCCTTTTAGCGACCATCTTTGCTTTTCGGGAATTTTTTGTTAATTTTGCACCTTGATTGAACGCAGTCCGTAGGGACAGCGCTGAAAAGAGTAAATATTAATAAAAAACTGATACATTACCCAAATGAAAATTACCAAGGAAGAGATTTCACCCGTAGACGTCCGTCTTACCGTGGCGATTGAAGAAAACGACTATAAGGACGATGTGACCAAGAAACTCAAAGAGCTTGGCCGCACCCACTCCATCCCCGGATTCCGCAAGGGTCACGTGCCCTTCGGCGAACTCAAACGCCGTTTCGGCAAACAGATGACAAGCGATGTCATCAATGACACCGTCTATCGTGCAGTGGTTGATTTCATCACTGAAAACAATCTTCCCGTGATGGGTCACCCGGTGCCCGTTGAAATCAAGGAGGCATTCGAAGAAGGCGATCAGGAATTCAAATATGATCTTGCCCTCGTTCCACAGCTCGACATCAAGCCCTCTAAGGACGACCACTATCCTTTCTATGAAATCGAAGTGACCGACGAAATGATCGACGAGCAGGACAAGAACATGCGCAAGCGTTTCGGTAAGCAGGAGCCCGGTCAGGAAATGACAGAAGACGGTGTAGTCAAGGGTGCTATCATGCAGCTTGACGAAAACGGCAATGTCAGCCAAGCAGAAGGTGCAATTCAGGTGACCGACGGCATTGTATTCCCCCTCTACTTCAAGGACAAGGAAGAAACAGCCAAGTTCGCTGGCAAGAAGCCCGGCGACAAAGTTGTTTTCAATCCTTGGAAAGCAGCAGGCGGCGATGCAGGCGAACTCGCTTCCATGCTCCACGTTGACAAGGCTATCGCAGGCGACATCAAGGGCGACTTCGAAATGACAATTTCTGAAATCATCGTCAGCGTGCCCGCAGAACTCGGCGAGGAATACTACAAGATGGTCTTCGGCGAAGACAAGGTTCACAATGAAGAGGAATATCGCGCTGCCGTCAAGGAAATGATTGCCAATGAGCTTTCGCAGAACAGCCACATCCTTTTCCGCAACCAGTTCGACAAGGCTATGATGGAGAAGTATGGTTCTATGACCCTCCCCGCAGAGACCATCAAGAAACTCTTCTTCGCAGAAGCTGAGAATCCCGATGAAGCCTATGCTGCTCAGGAAAACGGCATCAAGCATGAAATCATCGAAACCAACCTTCTCAAGGCTCTTGAAATCAAGGTTGAAGCCGATGAAGTCCTTGAAATGGCCAAGTTCCTCACCGCTCGTCAGTTTGCTCAGTACGGCATGGCCGGTATCGACGAGGAAATCATCACCCGCTACGCCAAGGAACAGCTCGAAAAGGCAGAAATCCGCAACCAGCTCACCCAGCAGGTTCTCACTTCCAAGCTCTATGATGCCATCGAAAACGCCGTTAGCCTCGACAAGCAGACCGTCAGCCTTGATGACTTCAAGAAAATCGCTCAGGAAGCCTAAGACATATAAAAATTCTATGAGCTGACAATAAACTGCCGGTAATCATAGCGACATAAACACTCCCCATAGCCTGTTTCAAAGCTATGGGGAGTGTTTGTTGCCTACACATTTTGAGACACCCTCTAAATATATAGTTTTAATATATAGTGGCGAATTCTAACAGCGATCCTAATGAAAACGCCAGCCAGTCATTGGCGATTTTCTGAAACCGGGCAAGCTTCTTAAGCTTATATAAGGCTTTGACGGTTAATTTTTTGTATCTTTGCAGTCCATAATCAAGATTAACTGTCATATTTTATCTATGAATCCATCGGCACTAAAACGTAAAGCAGGCTTCTGTAAATCCTATAAGGTTGAATATAAGAACCTATGGCGTCTTGGACTCCCGGTCCTTGTGACACAAGTGGGTATTATTGTGGTCAGCTTTGCAGACACTATGATGGTAGGAGCTTACGGAACGGAAGAACTCGCGGCAGCCGCTTTTGTCAATTCTCTGTTTATGATTGTCACGGTCATGCAGCTTGGCTTCGCAGCCGGAATGACACCGATTATCGGAGCGCTCTACTCCAAAGGAGAGAATCACACTGTAGGAGTGACTCTGCGAAGCGGACTGCAGATCAACATACTTGTCTCTGCCTGTTTTACAGCAGTCATGGGTGGCCTCTACTTTTTCCTTGACCGTTTCGGGCAGCCAGAGGAACTGTTGCCGCTTATACGGCAATACTATCTCATAGTCCTGTCGACACTTCTGCCGATGGCCGTGTTTAACTGCTGCCAGCAGACCGCCAACGGAACAACCGACACGGCCACTCCCATGTGGATGATATTAGGAGCCAATGCAATCAACATCATAGGCAACTATTCACTTATATACGGTAATTTCGGATTTCCCGAACTGGGACTTGTCGGAGCAGGATTAAGCACAATGACGGCACGCTACGTGGCAATGACCGGCATCGTATTGTTCATAATATTCTCGCGCCGCTACCGCCCGTATACTACCGGCCTGCGCGAAGGCTCTGCCGATTCAGGAAAGATACGACGTAAAGTATGGGCCACATCCTATCCGGTCATGATTCAGAGCGGAGTCGAATGCTTCCTCTGGAGCTTTGGCGCAATCGTATCCGGCTGGTTCGGAAAAATACAGCTTGCGTCATATCAGGTGGTCAACACCATATCTCAGCTCGGTTTCATGACCTATATGAGTTTCGGAGTGGCGACCTCAATCCGTGTCGCTAATTACACCGGTTTGCGCGACATCGCCGGTATGAAGCGCATCACGTCAGCCGGAATGCACCTCAACATACTCCTTGCCACGATTGCCTCGCTAATATTCCTCATTGGAGGCCGTCACCTCATACACACATTCTCTCCCGACCCGGAAGTGATAGCCGTCGCTCTGACGCTGATTCCCCCGCTGATTCTTTATCAGTATGGCGATGCCATACAGCTTACATACGCCAACGCCCTTCGCGGGACATCGGAAGTCAAACCATTGCTATGGATTTCGATAGTCAGCTATCTGATAGTCGGAATACCGCTGTTGCTACTGCTGGCCAAATACCTTGACATGCACAATCTGGGTGTTTATTACAGCTTCACAGGAGCACTTCTTGTCGCTTCAGTCCTTCTTCGTAACTCTTTTATAAAAGCTGTCGCAAGAAAAGAGGAAGAATTCGCCCGACCCTGACCCACCAAGCCACGCCACCCCAATCAGTATTTATCGGCTTTTACGTCATTTCCCACACATTTCATTCAAAATTATTTGGCAGACAGCCAAATAATCATTAACTTGCGCCTTATCGCAAGGAGTAGCGCCATGCCATTAGGATTTTGTATAAATCTGATATGTCGTTGAGTTATGACGCATCCGGACGCGTATGTGCCGACGAAACGCGAGGCATTTCCTCCATAGAATATGACAACGACGGTCATCCTGTAAGAATAATATTCGAAAGCGGGAACGAACAGCGCGATATATGGGACGGTCTTGGCAATCATCTTGCGACTGAATACTATGATACCGGATCTATGGAAGGGAAAGAGCCTTTTGTCACCAAAAGATATGCAGGTGACGGCCAGATAGAATATCAGATAGGCCCCGACATCGGAATTCCTAACAGGATTATAGCCTATACCGCTTTCCCGGGAGGATATTTCGACCAGGACGGGGCGCCGCACTATTATATCACTGACTATCAGGGCTACAATACCGCCATAGTCGATTCTCTTCCGAAAATCATAGAAGAGAACAATTGCTACTCTTATGGCGAGCCGTTGCGGGAGAAAAGAGGCATGCCGTTCTTGTTTAGCGGAAACGAGCGTCTACTTCTGGACGGACTTAATGGATATGACTTCCATGCCCGCCGCTACAATGCTGCCATTCCCGCCTTCACGTCATGGGACGCCCTCAACGAGCAGTACCCCTGGCTTTCGCCTTACGCATACGCCGCTGCCAACCCTATTAACTTCATTGATCCATCCGGACAACGTATAATCGTATGGGAAGACGAGGTAGAATGGGAATACCGTGTTGAGAATGGTACAGGTGGATTATATAATGCTAATGGTGATAAGTATAGTGGAGACAGTATGATACTTGAAAACCTTGAAGAAATCAGGACGGCAAATGATCTTGGCGAAAAAATGATAAATGCTTTAACTGGCTCTGATAAGGATGTCATTTTGAAAACAGGAACGGTTAATAAAATTAACATAACAGATACAAATACGTTCGATATATCATGGAAACAATTAGATTATATGGGTCCTCCAGGATTAGAAAAAGGGGAAATCAATGAAATCCGTAGTCCGACATCAGCTTTAGCACATGAACTTGGACATGCTTATGATTATATTTTACCGGAAACACAAACTAAAAAATATATTAAATCTTTGCATCCCAATATTACCCCAGATGAAATAATCCCATGTGTAATAGAGAATACTATAAGAACCTCCCTTGGCGATCCTGGAAGAATGTCCTATCAAACAATACAATCATCAGGGCAAAGGCAAATTGATAAACGGCAACTGTTGTTTTATACGAGTCATGATTATAAGATAGCTTCAAAATTAAACCATAATTTAGAACTAAAATGAAAACATACAAACTAATTTTTTCGATAATAGAAATTCTTCTTGTTACCGCACTGCATATTGGTGCGGAGGATAAACAACACCTCTATGAAACGTATAGTCCATATAAGAACTCACATATCCATCCGGATGAATGGAGGGATACCACTCTGATTTTAAAACGGCCTAAAGAATTATATTGCTGTCCGATAAAACTCAAATAGCGCAATAAAGTATGGCTCGAACGCT
>ERZ777011.2017-NODE-2017-length-18107-cov-2.887547_pt1 | contig 18107 bp, 17 predicted proteins | sample MGYA00374964_ERZ777011 | MGnify/ENA primary metagenome ERZ777011 (study PRJEB29310, sample SAMD00008975) | mouse gut metagenome | study: EMG produced TPA metagenomics assembly of the Metagenome analysis of fecal microbiota from mouse which was promoted...
TCTTCCGCATGCGCGAGTTCGAGCAGATGGAGATGCAGTTCTTCGTGCGTCCCGGCGAGGAGCTCACCTGGTATGCGCAATGGAAGGAGGCCCGCATGCGGTGGCACCGTGCGCTCGGTTTCGGCGACGACAACTACCGTTTCCACGACCACGAGAAGCTCGCCCACTACGCCAATGCGGCGGCCGACATCGAATTCCGCTTCCCCTTCGGTTTCAAGGAGGTGGAGGGGATACACTCCCGCACCGACTTCGACCTGGGCCGGCACGAAGAGTTCTCCGGCAAGAAGATACGCTACTACCATCGGCGTCGACCGCATGGTATTGCAGGTACTCTCGGCGGGCTATAAGGAGGAGAAGCTGGAGAACGGCGAAGAGCGTACGGTGCTCTCCATTCCCGCTCCGCTGGCGCCGGTGAAGGCCGCCATCCTGCCCCTGGTCAAGAAAGACGGTCTGCCCGAAATCGCCCACCGCATCAAGGACATGCTCAAATACGACTACAACATACAGTACGACGAGAAGGACAGCATCGGCAAACGCTACCGCCGCCAGGATGCCATCGGCACCCCGCTCTGCATCACGGTGGACCACCAGACCGCCGAGGACGGAACGGTGACCGTACGCGACCGCGACACCATGGAGCAGATCCGTATCCCCATGGAGGAGATTCCGGCGCTCGTCGCAGGCAAGGCCGGCATGCGTGCCCTGCTGGACAAACTCGCATAATCACGACGGATGAAAACGGCACTCTTTCCCGGTTCGTTCGACCCCTTCACCCTCGGCCACCAGGCCATCGTGGAGGAGGGGCTGAAGATTTTCGACCGCATCGTGATCGGCATCGGAGCGAACTCCGAGAAAAACGGACTGCTGACCCCGGCCAACCGCAAACGGCTCATCGACGACCTCTACGCCGACGACGACCGCGTGATGGCCGCCGTCTACACGGAACTCACGGGAGAGTTCTGCCGCCGCATCGGGGCAGGCTTCCTGCTGCGCGGCATGCGCAACACGGTGGACTACGAGTACGAACGGAACATGATGGCGGTAAACCAGATGCTCTTTCCGGAGATCACCACCGTACTGCTCTTCACGCCGCCCCGCTACGTGGCCGTGTCGTCGAGCATCATCCGCGAGCTGATAGCCTTCGGCGGCGACCCCACGGGGCTGATGCCGAACAACATAGATATTAACGATTATCTCTGATTCGATATGGAATTTACCGCCGGAATGATCGCGGCCTACCTCGGAGGCGAGGTCGAAGGGAACACGGACACCGCCGTGTCGACATTCGCGAAAATAGAAGAGGGACACCCGGGAGCATTGTCGTTCCTGGCCAACCCCAAGTACGAACACTACCTGTACGACACGCAGTCGTCCATCGTGATCGTGGCCAAAAGTTTCGAGCCCAAGGGGCCGGTGGGAGCTACGCTCGTACGGGTGGAGGACCCCTACGCCTCGTTCGCCAAACTGCTCGAGCTCTATGCCGCCCACAAGCCCCGCAAACAGGGGGTCAGCGACCGGGCGTCGATCGACGCCGACGCGACGCTCGGCAAGGAGTGCTACGTGGGAGCGTTCGCAGTGATCGAGGCCGGCGCCCGCATCGGCGACAACGTCTGCATCTATCCCAACGTCTACATCGGCGACGGCGTGCAGGTGGGCGACAACACCATCCTCTACGCCGGCGTGAAGATCTATGAGGGGTGCCGCATCGGCAGCAACGTCATCATCCATGCGGGAGCGGTCGTCGGGGCCGACGGTTTCGGCTTCGCTCCGGACGAGAAGGGCGAATACTCCAAGATTCCCCAGATAGGCAACGTGGTGGTGGAGGACAACGTGGAGATCGGCGCCAACACCTGCATCGACCGCGCTACGATGGGCTCGACCGTCATCCGGCGCGGCGTAAAGCTCGACAACCTCATCCAAATCGGCCACAACGTGGTGGTGGGCGAACACACCGTCTGCGCCTCGCAGGCGGGCATCGCCGGAACGAGCAAGGTGGGCCGCCACTGCATGCTGGGCGGCCAGGTGGGCATTGCCGGCCACCTGACCATCGGCGACAACGTGCAGTTGGGCTCCAAGTCGGGTATCTCGAACAACATTCCGGAGGGAACGGTCTATTTCGGCTACCCCGCCCTGCCCATCTCGCGCTACCACCGGGCCAACGCCGTATTCCGCAACCTGCCCGAACTGAGTAAGACGGTCTACCGCCTGGAGAAACGGCTTAACGAACTGACCGGAGAAACCGAAGAGTAACCCTTCTCCCGACCCGACTCCGGACCCGGGGGGAACGACAGACGACCGAACGATGATCTCCGCCAAACCTATGCGCATCATGGGTATCGACCCCGGCACGAACCGTATGGGATACGGCGTGCTCGAGGTGAGGGGCAACAGTCTCTCGTGCATCGTCATGGGCGACATCGAACTGGGACGCCTGCCGGACGCCTACGCCAAACTGCACCATATTTTCGAACGGGTATCGGCCCTGATCGAAGAGTACGCGCCAGACGAAGTGGCGCTCGAATCGCCCTTTTTCGGCGAAAACGTACAGAGCATGCTGAAACTCGGCCGGGCACAAGGCGTGGCGATGGCCGCCGCCCTGCACAAGGAGGTCCCCGTCTTCGAATACGCTCCGCGACGGATCAAACAATCGGTCACGGGAGCGGGCGGCGCAGCCAAAGAACAGGTGGCCGCCATGCTCAAAAGCATGCTCGGCATCGAATACAATCCCAAAAGGCTGGACGCCACCGACGGTTTGGCAGTAGCTTTGTGTCACTATTTCGTCGCCGCATCACCCCTCTCCGCCGCCCCCGGCCCCGCGAAGAGCCGCCGCAAAAGTTCGGGCAGCACATGGGAGGAGTTCGTGGCACGCAACCCGGAACGGGAGGTTAAAACAAAAAAATAAAACCAAACACATTATAAACCAAAATTATGAAAAAAATCCTATTGATCGCAGCCATGGCCGTGATGCTCTGCAGTTGCGGTAAGAAGAACGGCTACACCATCACCGGCAACATTACGGGCCTCACCGGCACCGTTACGCTCATGAACGACGAAGGCGAGAACATCGCCGAAGCGCCCGTTACCGACGGCCGGTTCTCCCTCAAGGGCACTGCCGACGAACCGGCGCTCGGCCTGCTCAGCAACGAGAACCAGCCGCTGGCGATGATCTTCCTCGAACCGGGCAAGATCACCGTGGAGGGCGGAAAAGACGAAACGCTGAAGATCACCGGCACCAAGGCCAACGACAACAACACGCAGTTCAACGAACGGCAATACGAGATCATGGAACGGTTCTACACGGCCGGTTCGGAAGAGGAGCGCCGGGCGGTAGCCGACGAGATGAAGAGCTCCATGGCCGATGCCATGGAGGCCAACCTCGACAACTACTTCGGTCTCTACCTGCTCACCAGCCTGATGAACGACTGGGACGGCGACGCCATCACGGCAAAGCTCGACCAGTTCTCTCCGGCCATTCAGAAAACCGCAATGGCTACCGAGATCCGGGAGCATGCCCAGGCCAAGAAGAACACCGACGTAGGCAACAAATACACCGACATCGTCCTTCCCGACGCCAACGGCAACGAGATCGCCCTCTCCTCGCTGGTGGGCGAAGGCAAATACGTACTGCTCGACTTCTGGGCTTCGTGGTGCGGTCCGTGCATGATGGAAGTACCGGTGCTGGTAAAAGCCTATGAAATCTACCACGACAAGGGCCTGGAGATCTACGGCGTGTCGCTCGACCGGGAAGCGGATGCCTGGAAAGCAGCGCTGGAGGACAACAAGATGACCTGGACCAACGTAGCGGCCATCGACGACAAAACGCAGAAAGCCAGCAAGGCCTACGCCATCCAGAACATTCCCTCCAACTTCCTTATCGGCCCCGACGGCACCATCGTTGCCAAGAACCTGCGCGGCGACGAGGTAAACGCCAAACTCGCGGAGATCTTCGACAAAAAGTAACATTTTTCCGATTCGCGGTTCTCAAAAAGCCGAGGTATTCGAGCCTCGGCTTTTTCATTTATAATCAAATATTTCACCTTACCCCACATCTCTCCGCGAAATAAAAAACGTGCAAAAACACGGAAAGACATCGCAAAAAATTTGCATTGTTAGGAGAAATGCCTATCTTTGCACTCGCAATCAGGAAATACGGCTCCGTAGCTCAACTGAATAGAGTACCTGACTACGGATCAGGCGGTTACAGGTTTGAATCCTGTCGGAGTCACAAAAACTTTGCAAGAAAACGCCCCGATGAGTTATCGGGGCGTTTTCATTTACCGGTACGCCGCTTTCTCACCCTCGTTTCCGACCCGCCCCACGCACCCGCGCACAACCGCTCCCCTTCCGTACCTGGCTCCCCCCAATCGCCCGTTTGCATTTCCTTCCGGAAAAGGGAAACGCATCGCCGAACCGGAATAAGGTACCTGCCCCCTGAAAGCACTCACCAATACAGGCTACCGCAACCCCAAATCGCGTCGCCAGCGCTCCCATAGCCGCCTTGCCCCCGACAGTCACCAAAAAAGAAAGGGACTCGGCGACAAGGCATACGCCGCCGCTTCCCCTTGTCCCGCATACCGTCCGAAGCCCCCAAAAATCTTCTGCCGCTGTTCCGAAATGCTGCCATGCACCGAAACAGGCAAAGCGGGAGGTGCCATATCGGCTCACCGACCGATCCGCAGAAAAACAAAGGCTGTCCGCTTTTCGGACAGCCTATAAGAACACTTCGCCAACATCCCCGGCGATTCGGTCTCCGGGGAGCTTCCCGAAGCACCGTCGCCCCGCACAAGAAACAAGCAACACCCGCCCGGAAGAGGGGAAGGAAACGGAAAGACGCCTTCCCTTCCTACCTGCGGACCACGAGCCACTGGACGAAGGCACCGATCACCAGCGGCACGAAACGATTCAGCACGATGGCCATGTTGATGCCGGGCAGCACGGCAAGCAGCATCGTGGCCGCAATCCCGCAAGTGACAGCGAAAACGCTCCGCTCCGGATTGCCGGTATTCATTCCCAGACTGACGGCCAGACAGAATCCTACGGGGACCAACAATCCGTAATGAATCCAGACCGCATAGGGGTACTCGTCCGGCAACCAACCGGCCCAGACATGGTCGAACGCCACGATCGCCCCCATCAAGAGCGTTGCGAATACATATTTCAAACGTGTAAGAACGCATCGTTTCCGGGTCGCAAGTTTCCGCACCCCCGTCACCATCCACACCGACAGGACAAAAGGCGCGGTAAGCGTCAAGATCCCCCAGCGCATGCCGAGCCACTGCAACCCCACCGAAAGGAGTACGGCAACCGTGGCACGAGCGAAATCGCGCCCCGCCGGGCCGGCCAGGGCCGCAGCGCACAACACCCCGTTGTAGCCGTAAAGCCCCGCATTGAACGCCGCATAATCGGTCGTCACGAACGCAACGGCCAACGGCAGCAAGGCTCCCCAAGCCGCATAGGCCGCACTGCGGAGATCGTCGACCGCCATCCCCGCCAGAAAGAGCACTCCGGCGACCACCGTCGTCCCCTGGAGCATCGTCTGCCCTACCCCCAACGAGAAGGCACGGAACCACCGGGGTGCAGCCTCGAGCAAAGCGACCTCCGCGGCCACGCGAAGCTCCGGCATCCACAGGGCGACAACTCCCGACAGCATCCATACGGCGAGAATAAACGGTGCCGTGAATCCCTGCAGACGGCAGCGAGCGAAAAGACGGACCGACAGCGTGGCGAGAGCCGAGGCGGCCACAAGCAAGAGAGCCGTCTCCCAACCCCACCGGAAAAAGATACCGACGGCGATTCCCACCAATGTTCCGTTGAAGCCGTACAACCCGTCACGAATCTCCTGCACGGGATAACGGCAGAGCCGGGCCGTAAGGTTGCCCGCCGCATTGCCGCACAATGCCAACAGGGCAATCCGCCACGAACCCGCAGCAATACCCGCCAGCATCAGCAATCCCGAAAGTGCGCTCCTCCGGAACAACACCTGCCCCACACCGCGCAATAGAATGACGACCGCTTCCCGCATACCGTAACAATAGAGGCACAAAAATACCCATTCCGCCCCACGCCCCAAAACTTTCCGCCCCTTTTCCGCAAACCGCGGGCGACCGCTCCCTCTCCCGCTCCCCGGCCGACCCGCAGCAAAAGCAGCCGAACGGCCGATGCAGCCGAAAAGAGAAAAACCGCAACGACACGAGATCCGCCAAACGACGGCCCCTCCTCCCGATCGAGCCTGCCGCCCTGCAACCGCACCGCGCACCTGCACCCGCCCCCTACTCCGCTATGCCCGACCGATACCGAAAAACGATCCCCTCCCGGCCCCTCGAATCCCGGAAAATCCTATCTTTGTATATATGTAACCTCGATCGCTCCGCCTCTCCTTGCGGCGGACGTCGACACCAAAACAACCAACCTATGAAAAGACTCGTACTCGCAGCCCTCGGTGCGGCGACCCTGACCTCCTGCTACAACACCCGTATCGTGGTGGGAACCGTGGAACGCAACGAACCGCTCATCGAGGTGAGCCGGGAATGGAACCACCATTTAATCTACGGCCTCGTACCGCTCAACAATGCCACCATGAAAGCACAGGAGTATGTAGGCAACCACCGGAACTACGTGATCCGGAACTACTGGAGCTTCCTCAACGGACTGGTGGGTTCGCTCACCTGCGGCATCTACACGCCCACCTCCACGGTCTACTACGTTCCCCTGAAAGACGTCGTGCCGGCACAGCTGACGAATAGCCGCGACAACGAGCTTCTCGACCTGCTGGAAGAGTAACTCCGGCCGCAGCCCCTTTCCTCTCCGGAGCAAAGTACCGAAAAGGAAGGAAGCGCAGGGACCTTTGTAATAAATCCGAAGCAAACCGGGCGTTATCGTAATAATTTCCACAAGGATTTATTGCCCGGCCGAAATATTTCATATCTTTGCCGTGACAGCTCGGACGCAACTGCGTTCGGGCTGTAATAACGACAGATACACCCATAAAATTACCATATGGACATGGACATACGTTCGAACACGATGCAGGCCCTCATCGGAAAACCTGCGGCAGAATTCACGCTTGCCGACATCACCTCCTTCGTCAAGGAGAACGGTATCGGCATGGTCAACTTCATGTATCCGGCCGCCGACGGCAGGCTGAAGACTCTGAACTTCGTCATCACGAACGAAGAGTACCTCAACTCCATCCTCACTTGCGGAGAGCGCGTGGACGGCTCCAGCCTCTTCCCCTTCATCGAAGCGGGCAGCAGCGACCTTTATGTCATTCCGCGTCTGCGCACGGCGTTCATCGATCCGTTCGCCGAACTGCCTACGCTGTGCTTCCTCTGCTCCTTCTTCGACAAGGACGGCCAGCGCCTGGAAAGTTCGCCCGAGTACACCCTCCACAAAGCCAAGAAGGCTTTCACGGAGGTTACCGGCATGACCTACGAGGCGATGGGCGAGCTCGAATACTACGTTTCGGCTCCCGAAAACGAACAGACGCAGATGTATCCGGCCGTAGACCAGAAAGGCTACCACGAATCGGCACCGTTCGCCAAGTTCAACAGCTTCCGCACGCAGTGCATGTACTACATCGCACTCATCGGCGGCAAGATCAAATACGGCCACTCGGAGGTAGGTAACTTCCGCCTGGACGGCCGCATCTACGAACAGAACGAGATCGAGTTCCTCCCCACCGACGTGGAAGACGCTGCCGACCAGCTGATTCTCGCCAAATGGGTCATCCGCAACCTCGCCTACGAATACGGTCTGGACACCAGTTTCGCACCCAAGATCACGGAAGGCAAAGCGGGTTCCGGTCTCCACATCCACATGCGCATCATGAAGGACGGCAAGAACATGATGCTCGACGCCGAGGGCAAACTCTCGGAAACGGCACGTCGCGCCATCGCCGGCATGATGAAGCTCGCACCGTCGATCACCGCCTTCGGTAACGCCAACCCGACGTCGTACTTCCGCCTCGTACCGCACCAGGAAGCTCCCACCAACATCTGCTGGGGCGACCGCAACCGCTCGGTACTCGTGCGCGTGCCGCTCGGCTGGACCGCCAAACGCGACATGTTCTCGCAGGTGAATCCACAGGACAAGGAGATGCTCCGGGACACCTCGGCCAAGCAGACCGTAGAGATCCGTTCGGCCGACTGCTCCGCCGACATCTACCAGTTGCTCTCGGCCCTTTGCGTAGCCTGCCGCTACGGTCTGGAGCTCCCCGACGGCCTCGAAATAGCCGAAAAGACCTATGTGGACGTGAACATCCACAAGGAGGAGAACAAAGACCGCGTGGCCGCACTCGACCAGCTGCCCGACTCCTGCGCCGCCTCGGCCGACCGACTGGCCGAACAGCGTGCCGCCTACGAGGCCAAAGGCATCTTCAGCCCGGCCATGATCGACAGCATCATCAAAACGCTGCGTGCCTACAACGACGGCAACATCCGCCGCGAGGTGAAAGAACATCCCGAACTGATGGCCGAAATGGTCAGCAAATACTACTACTGCGGTTGATCCTACGACCGCACCGAAAAAGCCCCGCTTCGAAAGCGGGGCTTTTTCATTTTCCGGCAGGCCGGAACCCTATCCGACGACCGTTTCCCCGACAGGCTCCGCGGTCGCAGCCCCGATGCCCCGGCGGCTGCGCAGGCGTCCCGGAGTCGTTCCGAACCGCTTCTTGCAAAAGTCGTTGAAGTGCTGCACCGAACCGAAATGGAACTCTTCGCTGATCTCCTTCAACGACTCGGTGCCGTAAACCAGTTTCTGATAGATCCGTTCGCTGCGGCGCGACATCATCCACTGATAGGGCGAGGTGCCGAACACCTCCCTGAACTTCACGCCGAAACGCGACGTGCTCAATCCGGCAATCGCGGCCAGTTCCGCCTTGCTCCTCACCCGGCACCAGTTGTCCATCACGATACGGGTAAAATCGGTATGCTCGTTCAGCAGAGGAGCAAAAAAAGCGGCGAGCTCGCGACGGGGATAATAGAAGCGAAGCAAATGGATGAACTCGAAAGCCTTCATACGCATGAAACGCGGTCCCGACACCCCGTCGGCCAGATAACCGGAAAGGTTCAGCGCATACTCCCACAACCGTTCGTTCATCGCCAGCGCGGTTGCCCTTTCCCCCGAAGGGGCGACCGCAGCTCCGGTCACGGGAAACATTTCGCCCTCCCACATCTCCAGCAACTCTTCGATTCCGTATGCCAACAGATGCGCCTCCTCCTCGCAGGCCGACACCACATAATAACCTTCGGGCGGAAAGAGAACGATCCGACCGGCCCCCACCCGCATGCGCTCCCCTCCGTTCAGGGTTATCTCGACCTGTCCGGCGAGCACCAACAGCACCACCGAGAAACGTCCTCCCCCCATCCGCACCTCCCGGGGAAGCAACCGAACATTTTCGGCTATCGTTTCTCGACCGTAATACTCCGCATTTCCGGACCCGCCCCCGAAGAACAGGGATTTCCCGCGCGTGCAAACTTCATTCATACACAATCTATTTAAATACGAGCCGGAGACGACGCCTCCCCGCTCCATGCTACACCACGAATGTATACACAAAACGGATATCAACAAGAAAAATACACAATATTTTTACCGATAAGCGTATTTTATGTCCTGAATACGACATTGAAAGCGGTCCGAAACAAATACGAAACGAGCCGATAATCGCATCTACATACGTTCCCCGACCGGGACCCGAACAAAGAATTGCACAAAAATTGAGAATGGAGAGAGCATAAACCCTATAAACGAATCGACCATGCACACGATGAAAGCATTTACGGCAGCCGCGCTCCTGTCGCTCTGCTCAGGCCCGGCCGCATTTCCGCAGCTTCCTGCGGTTCCGGCCCCAATCGCCGCCTATATCCCTGCAAGCGGCTCGACTCCCCAGGTGGAGATAGTCAAAGAGCTCTCCTATAAGGAGCACACTCTGGAGGACACCTATTCCTACCGCGATACGGAACGATCCTTCCAGTGGGACAAGATGACGGAGTGGCTGAACGCCCTGGAAACGGTGCAAAACGGCCATGTAACGTGGGTAACGCTACAGAATTACAAGAATATGAACGGCATCGCTCCCGAGGTAGAGGAACCGCAGACGGACGAATACCGCAGCTCCACCGACCAATACGGCATCAGCCGCTACCAGTCGATTCCGCTGTACGACACAACCCTGGAGAAACCGGTACGGTACGGTCGCGACGGAGCCCTTTTCATGTTGCTGCAGGATAGTGCGGATTACGTGCAGGCCTGCTCGGTGCTCTACGACGGCGCCTGGTACGTTCCGAAGGACTACGTAGAGGTATTGCCGGTACACCGCTTTTCGAAAGTGATTTTCGTGGACCGCACCAATCAGAACATCGCCACGCTCGAGAAAGGCGACGGAAACACCTGGTACGTGCGCAGCATGAATCCGGCGACCACCGGGTTGCACAATCCGCCCTACCAGCAGGAAACGCCGCTGGGCATCTATGTGATCCAGGAGCACAAACCGAAAATGTACTACCTCCACGACGGCAGCTCACAGATTGCCGGCTTCGCTCCTTGGGCCAGCCGCTTCACCCGCGGCGGCTACATCCACGGCGTCCCCCTCAATAACCCCAAGGCCACCGAGAAAAACTACATCGAGTTCACCTCCACGCTGGGTACTACGCCCCGTTCGCACATGTGTGTGCGCAATGCCACCTCCCATGCGAAGTTCGTCTACGACTGGGCGACACCGCTCGAAACCCTGGTGATCGTAATCGAGTGACGCAGCCGGCCCCCGGCCACCTTTCGTACCTCAATCGTGATAGATGACGGCCCGCACCACACGGGCCAGCTCCCCCAGCGTGTTGTCCATCACCAGTACGGGAGGTGCGCCGGCTTCCGTCCTGTGCACGGTCAACACGTCGCCCGCCGTTACCGGCCGCACCGTCCCGCAAGGGAGCGCGAGGGAAATGCCGTCCGAGAGAAAGTAGAAAACCTCGCTGACCGCTCCCCATCCGGATATTACCGGCATGAGTTCCACCTCCTTACGCGAGGAAGGAGCCGCCTCGAGGAGTTGCACGCGTCCCTCCCCCGAAGCGGTCATCAGGTTGAAGTCGGTCACCCGGCCACGGCTGTGCGTGGTCCACGAACCGCTGAAATTGTCCTGGGCGAACCGGCCGAGGTCGACATCGTAATGCCCTTCGTGCCGGAGATGCAACGTGCCGTCCAACACCATCAGGCAACGCGCAATGCCCGGCAGCGCAGTAAACTCCGACTCTTCGGTCTCCACACGGGCCGAACTGACGCGCCACACGAAATTACGCTCGGCATACACCGCCTCCGGAGGCCATATCGCAAGCTGGGTGGTCGTTCCGCCGCTCCAGCGGGATACCGGCAGCTCTTCGCTGCCGATGATCCTGTACATGTCGTTCTTTCCCATCGTTCTTTTCGATTGCGATCCACTCCCCAGGGAGGCTCCGCCTCCCGAAGAATAGACCCCTCAAAATTAAGGGAAATTCCCGGAATACCATACCGGAAAAGCCTCCGCTTCCGCCCCCTGCACCGCATACGGTGCCCGGCGGCGACTCGACCGAAAGCCCCACGCACAAAGCCCGATCGACCGCTGTTTTGTAACAAACAATCCTTCCCCCTATCCGTCACTCCAAATCTTCGGGAGCGATCTCGAAAATCCAGAGATAATCGGCGATTTCCCGTTGATCTTTCCGCAGTATCCACGACGATTCATTGAAGAACTGCTTTCCCGGCTCCTCTTTTTCACTGCGTTTCCACACCCGCACAGGATCGGAAGTCTCATCGAGATAAACATAGAAAGGCTTATCCACGAGCATCTTATACAGGATATAAAAATCGGGATCGTTTCCCTTCTTAATATTATAAACCATTAATGGATTGAGTTTGCCTGCCGACATGATCTTCCGTTCATCTGCGGGATCGAAATTGAAATACAGATTCCTATCGGTTGTATTGATAAACTTCCATTCCAAATATTCCTGTTTAGGCCCATTGAAAGGCCATTTCTCGCAGGAAGACAGAACCAGAACTCCTGCAAGCACAAGCGCCGTTTTGATCAACATGCTTTTCATAATTCCTGTTTTTAATCATCCAACGAGGCAATCTCTCCGGTCAAATACGCCCGACCGTATCCGTAACGGTGGAAAATAAATTTAAATGGGTTAACCCCGACGTTGCATGGTAGGGATAAACTCCTCTGCGAAAACACTCCTTTCGAGTCCTGTTACCTACAAGATAGGCAATTATCCCTACAAAAACAAAACATCGCCCAAGAAAAAACATCGCCCAAAGCATACGAAAATGTTTTTTATAAACATTCAGTTCCAAAAAAGATACGACAATGAAAATGAAAAGAAATTATGGAGATGTTTATGGAACTTTATACCCGCTATCCGGCCCAACTGGAAGATGTGGACTTCATTGTAAATTACTATGCCGATAAGATAGCGAGTGCCGACTCGCTCGATACCGACCAAAAAGAGGCGATGCTCTCCGCCCTCTCGGTGTCGGCCTACAGTCCCCGCTACTGGATCTCCCGACTGGAACCGGAGGAATAACCCCTCCGCTCCTGTGCGCCTCACGGACACGCTGCCCGCACGCACCGGACATAAAAACGCCAGGGAGAAACGGTCGTTACCGTTTCCCCCTGGCGGTCGTGGAGCTGGAGGGAGTCGAACCCTCGTCCAAACGGGGAACCCGAAGGCTTTCTACATGCTTATCCGTCGTTTCATCCTCCTCTTCATACCCGGCATACGGCAGCCCAATACGAAGCCCAGTCCGTAAAATTTCACCGCAAACGCCCGGACATGCGCCGCAGCTATCTTCTCATTGTCGATACCCCGGTGCCGACAAAACAAGAAGCGGGTCCTGCCGGCGGGGTACTCGTCCCCGTACTTCCTTGAGCACAGGGATTAAGGTAATGTTACTCGGTAAGATTACGCAGCGAGTGCATAGCTATTATTGCCATTTATTATTGTTGAGCGTTGAGATTAACGAGCCATCCACACAATGCTCGGCATGCTTACTTTCCGACTCTGCCCGCTGTCAAAACCGGTCAGCCCCGAAAAAACCGTCCGCCCTACCGTAAACCGGAGGAGAACGGACGGCAAATTTACGAAAATTATTCCGTTCACTGCAACAGAAACGCTCCGTAGCCCCGGAATATTACCCGAATCAAACACAAACAGCATGCCGGAAAGATCCGAGACCGGACATTTCCCCCGCTCCCGAATCACAGGCACATCCTATCCCATCGCCCCGCAGCGAGGAGCCCCCCGGCCATCGTGCCGTATGCGGAGGGACGTGCCGACCTCTGCGGCGGAATCCCTGTCGAACGAGGCGACCGATTCGAGGAATGCGGTGTCGCGCTCATCGGCCACCTCCACCGCCCCGCGGAAAGCGACCCGTAGTCCGGTTACCGACCGCCTCGGTACCGTCCGACGTAACGGCATACCTCTCGCCGTCGCGGCCGACCTACCGTTCCCGCCACAACCGCTGCGACACTCCCCAGCGTTCCGCGCTCTATTCTTCTACAGAAACAGTCCGTGAAAAGATCACGCAGGGAAAGCCCGCCACGGACATCGGCCTCGGCATGCGTTTCGCGGGGCTTGAACCGGATACAATGTTCGGAAACCGGCAAGCTCCCCGCCTCACCCTCGGGACGACATCCCCCGAACAGCGCAACCGCCCACAGCAATGCCTCCGGTCCGTCCCCCTCTTCGCGACACGACATCGCGTCCTCGGATTCGATCCCGGGTTAAGACAATGTCGAAACGATCGACAGCCACTCCTCGATAAAAACGAAACGTCCGGCAAACACACGGTTACCGGACGCCAGCATACGACCACACGACTCAATCGTGTACGATATGTCCGTTGGTCCGGCGCACGAGCGGCGCATAGGCCGGAACGGGCAGCACCTCGACCCCCGCCTCGCGCAACAGGCGCGTCCCCTCGCACCGCACGAAACACTCCGGCTCGGCATAGGCATACACCACCCGCGCAGCCCCCGACCGAACGATCCGCTCGGTACAGCTCACCGGTTTCGACGCCCGCACCGAACAGGGCTCCATCGAAGTGTAAATAGCGGCTCCCCGCAGGTCGGCACCCGCAGCTGCGGCCTTTTCCAACGCCTCCTCTTCGGCATGGTTGCGGGGATCGGTTTCATGGGTATACCCCTCGTATTCCCGGCCGTCGAGGGTGGCCACCACACACCCCACACGATAAGCCGTCCCGCAAGGCGGACTGCATTCGCCCAGCTCCACCGCACGCAGCAACCGCCGCCGGTCGGTGAGCGTGAGCCCGTCGGGGGCCGCACGGAAAGCGTATTCATACACCTCCATATCGCCCACCCGGCGAATCGCCTTCGCCGCACGCCCCTCGAAAGGCAAACGACCGAAGTCGGGAAAACGCGGAGCCCGCACATCGTCCACCGTCGCCGGGGAAACGGCCAACCGCAGGGAGTCCACCGCATCCTCCCCGAGGAACATGCCGATGGTACGGGCACCGCCCTCCACCATCACAGAACGCACGCCCGACTGCTCCAACGCCTCCACGATCCCGCGGGCGGTGATTCTCTCCAGCGCAACGACCGTCACGCCGGCAGGCAGACGCCGCAGCAGACGCTCACGCACGGCCGGCACGGTGACGACGATCTTTCGGGCTCCGGGCCCCTCGGTAAAGAACCGGGCGTCCGGATCGAGATCGCCGCTGCCGGTGATCGTCACCTTCGTCTGGTCCGGCCCCATCCCCACGCATTCGCGCCACGCCCGCAACCCCGCGTCGCGGACCACCAGCGACGGATTGTCGTTCCGCACGGTGCGTGCCCCCACGAGAATGGCATCGCACGATGCCCTGAGCCTGTGGACCTCGGCCCAGTCCTCCTCACACGACAGCACCAACCGCCGCGGAGTGCAATCATCGAGGTATCCGTCACTCGATACCGCCGCCGATACTATGACCTCCATCGCTTCTTCTCAATTCAAACAACGTTATCTCCGGACGGACTCCTATGCGCATGGGCACCAAGGCATACCCGATTCCGTCATTCACATACAACATCCGTTCTCCGTCGGTATAGGGACCGCTCCACTCGTCGTAAAGCCATGCCGCCGGCGACCACTGCCACCCTCCGCACCGCACCTGCATCTGCAGACCGTGCACGTGACCCGACAGGGTGAGATCGCCACGGCCCATGCCCCTCACCTCGTGCCACGCCTGCGGGGCATGGGAAAGAGTGATGTCGAACATCTCCTGCGGCACCCCCGTATAGGCCTCCGAAAGATCGAGCGGCTCCCGGAGCCGTTCGTGGCTCCTGTGTACGAGCTCCTGCGGAAACGAAAGCCCCGTAACGGCTATCGTATCGCCGCCCCGCACGAGCAACGCGGAGCTGTCGCGCAAGACCGTCCAGCCCAGCGCACGTTGCGCCGCCACGATGCGGTCGATGTTCTCCTCCACCGGCCGGGAGAGCGTATCGCGGATGTAAATACCCAGGTCGTGATTGCCGAGCACCGAATAGACCCCGTCGCGGCTCCGGATGGCGGAGAGCGCCTCCAGCACGCGATCGTCGAGTTCGCGATAATCGTAGTTCACGATGTCGCCGCAGCAGACCACCGCATCGGCATCGAGCGCATTGAGGGTCGTCACCATGTTGCGCAGCATCCGGTCGCGCCCCAACAGCAACCCCGTATGCACGTCGGAAAAGAGCGCCACACGAAATCCGTCGAAACCGGCCGGCAGACGGGAGGAAACCACCTCCACCCGTTCGACACGAATCCTGCTCCGGCCCGCCGTCGTCCCGTAGAGCAATACGGCCGCCAGCACCGTACAGCAAATCCCCGCTGTGATCCCCATCGCCCGGGGACGCCCCGTGCGACGCGCGACATACCCGCACAGCAGAAGCACCATCTTCGCCATGCCGTTGAACAGGAAGAGAACGAGCACCACCCCGAATGCCCGCATGAGCCACCCGACGCTGTCGCGCCCGCAGCACGCATACGCCAGCCCGGCAACCACGGCAGCCCATAACAGTCCGGTAAGCACGAGGTATACCCTGCCGCCCGGACTCCTGCGCCCCGCACGCCCCATGTGTTTCCAAAGTGAATATTCGCAATAGCCCGCCAAGGCCGCAAACAGAACAAAACACGCAAGTATCATAACGAATCCCGTTTTTCATCGCTTCCGCACCGGCTGCGAAGCTCCTTCCGGCAGCCCCGCCCGCAACACCGCTCTCCCGCCGTCGGCGAAAGGCACGGAAACACCGGATGCAAAGATACCCTTTTCACGACACATTGCATCTGGGACAGGAGCGGAAACCACGCCCGAGTCCAGAATGCGGAACGGTTTTTACAGCCTTCCGGATTAGGTTTTGTGAGAGAAATCGAGTATCTTTGTTTGATTTTTTCAACAAAACCAGCCATGGAGAGAAATCCTGTGATAGAACTGAGGAACGTGGCCGTATTCCACTCGGCCAAACCCGGCTCGTCCAACCCCAGGAAAAGGGGTGAGATGGTCGTTTCGGGCGTGAACCTCACCGTGTGCGAAGGAGAGATGGTCTACCTCATCGGGAAGGTGGGCAGCGGCAAAAGCTCGCTCATCAAGACGTTATACGCCGAGGTGCCCCTCATCGAGGGCGAAGGACGTATCGTGGGGTTCGACCTGCGGCACATGAAGCGGCGCGACGTATCGCGCCTGCGGCGCAGCATCGGCATCGTCTTCCAGGACTACCAGCTCCTTTCGGACAGGGACGTGTTCGGCAACCTCCACTACGTGATGAAAGCCACGGGATGGAGAAACGAAACCGACATGCGCAGGCGCATCGAGGAGGTACTCTCCGTCGTCGGCCTGGAGAGCAAGGCTTTCAAGATGCCTTTCGAGCTCTCCGGCGGCCAGCAGCAACGCCTGGCCGTGGCCCGTGCGCTGGTCAACAATCCGCGGGTGATCCTGGCGGACGAGCCGACGGGCAACCTCGACCCATGGGCCGCGGAAGACATCATGGAGGTGTTCCGACGCATCGTCGAGGGCGGATGCTCGATCGTCATGTCCACCCACAACATCGCCAACATCGAACAATTTCCGGCGCGCACGATCCGCTTCAACAAAGGAAAGGTGGAAGAGATCGACATCCACTCGGTACTGGGCGCCTAACCAAAATAGAAACGATCTAAATTCAGGGAACGAAATATGAGCGAATTGCAAAACGGCAAACCGGTAAACCACGAAGAGTATTCCGCATCGAGCATCCAGGTACTCGAAGGACTGGAGGCGGTGCGCAAACGTCCGGCCATGTACATCGGCGACATCGGCGTCAGGGGTCTGCACCACCTCGTGTACGAGATCGTGGACAACTCGATCGACGAGGCGCTGGCCGGTTACTGCACCGACATAGTGGTCACGATCAACGAAAACAACTCCATCACCGTCGAGGACAACGGCCGCGGTATCCCGGTCGACTTCCACGAAAAGGAGGGAAAATCGGCTCTGGAAGTGGTGCTCACCGTGCTGCATGCCGGCGGTAAATTCTCGAAAGACAGCTACAAGGTATCGGGCGGTCTTCACGGAGTGGGCATGTCGTGCGTGAACGCCCTCTCCACCCATTTCGAGGTGGAGGTACGCCGCGACGGCAAGATCCACCACCAGACCTACAGCATCGGCGCCCCCACCTCGGAAATCGCCGTAACGGGAACGTGCGACAACACCGGAACGAAGATCACCTTCCTGCCCGACGCCTCCATTTTCACCACCACCGAATACAGCTACGACGTCCTCTCGGCCAGGCTGCGGGAATTGGCCTACCTCAACAAAGGCATCCGGCTGAGCATCACCGACCGGCGCGAAAAGGACGAAAACGGCAACTTCCGCGGCGAGGTGTTCTACTCGGTCGACGGACTCAAGGAGTTCGTCAAATACCTCGACGCCAACCGGGGCACTCCGCTCACGGAGGACATCATCTACATCGACACCGAGAAGGACGGCATCCCCGTGGAGGTGGCCATGCAGTACAACGACAGCTTCTCGGAAAACGTCCACTCCTATGTGAACAACATCAACACCATCGAAGGCGGTACGCACCTCACCGGTTTCCGCCGGGCACTGACCCGCACGCTGAA
>ERZ777011.2018-NODE-2018-length-18106-cov-4.069082_pt1 | contig 18106 bp, 14 predicted proteins | sample MGYA00374964_ERZ777011 | MGnify/ENA primary metagenome ERZ777011 (study PRJEB29310, sample SAMD00008975) | mouse gut metagenome | study: EMG produced TPA metagenomics assembly of the Metagenome analysis of fecal microbiota from mouse which was promoted...
CCGGCCCAGCACCGGCTTGAACATGTCGTGGATGCAGCCCAGCACGTTATAGCAGGCGGGGATATCGTCCACGATCACCCGGAAGGCGTACAGGTCGAAAATCTCGTTGAGGGTCTTGCCCTGGGAGTACATCTTGCGGTAGATGGAGTAGATGTGCTTGAGCCGCCCATAGACCCTGCACTTCACCCCCTCCTCCGACAGCCGCCCTTCGATGTGGGCCTGCATGTTGTCCACGAAGCCCGCGTGGAGGGTGGTGATATGGTCCAGCTCCTCCCGCACATCGTGGTAGCCCACCGGGTCCAGATATTCCAGGGACAGGTCCTCCAGCTCCCATTTCAGTTTCTGCATCCCCAGGCGGTGGGCGATGGGGGCGTAGACCTCCATGGTCTCCAGGGCCTTCTCCTTCTGCTTCTTGTCGGACTGGTACTGGAGGGTGCGCATGTTGTGCAGCCGGTCGCACAGCTTGATCAGGATCACCCGCACGTCCTTGGCCATGGCCATGAACATCTTGCGCAGGTTCTCCATCTGCTCGTCCTCCCGGGAGGTGTACTGCATCCGGGTCAGCTTGGTGACACCCTCCACCAGCTCGGCCACCTGGGGGCCGAACAGCCGGGCGATCTCGTCGTGGGTGGAGTCGGTGTCCTCGATGCAGTCGTGGAGCAGGGCCGAGACGATGGAGTCCTGATCCAGGTCCAGCTCGTTGATGATCTCCGCCACGGCGATGGGGTGGATGATGTAGGGCTCGCCGCTCTTGCGCAGCTGGGGCCCGTGGTGGTCGTTGGCGTATTCAAAGGCCGCGCGGACGCGCTGCACGTCCGCGCCGGGGTTGGCGGCCAGAATATGCCGCTCCAATTCCTCGTATCGTTCATGGGCCAAATCCATGGTGGCACCTTCTTTCTTGTCGAAGCAAAGTCAAAATCCGGCTTTGCTGGGGCGCCGGGCGGCTTTGCGGGGGAACCGCCCGGCCAAATCCGTTATTCCTCTTCCAGGAACAGGCGCAGCCGCCGCATCATGGCGGCCTGCTCCAAATCCACTTTATTCTCCGGGCGGCACAGATGAAGCTGGTCCCGCTCCAGGCGGATGAGCCCCCGGTCCCCCATGACGTGGAGGCAGACCAGGGTGCGGCCATAGGCCCACCGGCCGTCGGGCTGGCGGGCGGCCTGCCGCAGCAGAGAGGGGCCCGCCTCCATCCAGCCGCCCACGGCGCTTCGCTCCAGGAACCGCCACAGCCGGGCGAAGTCCTGCCGGGAGGGGCACAGCAGGCCGGCCTCCCACCGGGACAGCTCCTCCCCCTCCCGCAGGCGCTGGAACAGCTCCTGCTCCAGCTGGGCCCGGGTGGGGGCGGGGCGCAGGTCGCAGATCTGGAGCTGCACCGTGCGGTTCCCCCGGAACTCGTTGATCTGGGGGGTGAAGATCAGGTCCAGACGCTCCCCGGGGGACACGCCGCAGGCGGCGGCGTTGGCGGAGAAGAAGATGGCGTCCAGCATCATCCCGTCCCGGCGCAGCCGCATCTTCAGGTGCCGGCCGCCCCCCACGTCGCAGCAGGAGACGATGGCCGCCCCCCGGAGCAGAAACACCGGCTTGGGGTTGCCGGCGCCGAAGGGCTCCAGCAGGGACAGGGACTCCACCTGGGGGGCGCTGAGCAGGGCGCATTGGTCGATCTCCGCGTCCACGTCCACTGCGGCCTCCATGGGCTCGCCCCCGGTGCGCAGGGACACCAGGCGGCAGATCTTCTCCCGGAAGGCGGGGATATTCTCCTCCCGGATGGTGAAGCCCGCCGCCATCTCATGGCCGCCGTAGCCCTCCAGCAGAGGGGCGCACTGCTCCAGGGCGGCGAAGAGGTTGAACCCGCCGAAGGATCGGCAGGAGCCCTTGCCCTGGCCGTGCTCCAGGCAGATCATAAAGGCGGGGCAGGAATACTTTTCCGCCAGCCGGGAGGCCACAATGCCCACCACCCCCTGGTGCCAGCCCTCCCCGGCCAGCACCACGGCGGGCGCGGCCAGCTGGGGCCGGGCCTCCAGCAGCTCCACGCAGCGGTCATAGATCTCCAGCTCGATGGCCTGGCGCTCCCGGTTCAGCCGGCAAAGGGTGTGGGCCAGGGCCTCCCCCCGCTCCCCGTCCCGGGTGAGCAGCAGCTCCAGGGCCACCATGGCCTGCTCCATCCGCCCCGCGGCGTTAATACGGGGGGCCAGGCCGTAGCCGATGGTGACGGCGGTGGGGGCGGCGCCGGGCTCCAGGCCCGCCTCCCGCAGCAGGGCGCGCAGGCCGGGGCGCTCCGTCCGCCCCAGCAGCTCCAGCCCCTGCCGCACCATGGAGCGGTTCTCGCCGGTGAGCCGCATCACGTCGGCCACGGTGCCGATGGCGGCCAGCTCGCCGAAGCGGAGGAACACCCGCTCCCGCTCCTCGGGGGGGGACAGGGCCTGGGCGGTTTTCAGGGCTACCCCCACCCCCGCCAGCTCCGGGAAGGGATAGGAGCAGTCGGCCCGGCGGGGGTCCACCACCGCCTCGGCGGCGGGAAGGCGGTCCTTGCAGTGGTGGTGGTCGGTGATGACCACGTCCACCCCCAGGGAGCGGGCGAACTCCACCTCGGCGGCGGCGGTGATGCCGCAGTCCACCGTGACGATGAGGCGGACCCCCTGCCCGGCCAGCCGGGAGATGGCCCCGGAGTTGAGGCCGTAGCCCTCCTCGCTGCGGTCGGGGATGTAGCTGACCGTCTGCCCCCCCAGCCCGGCCAGCGCCTCGGTGAGCAGGCAGGTGGCGGTGATGCCGTCCACGTCGTAGTCGCCATAGACGCAGATCAGCTCCCCGCCGTCCACGGCCCGGCGGATGCGGGCCGCCGCCCGGTCCATGTCCTTGAGGAGAAAGGGGTCGTGGAACTGCTCCGGGCCGCTGGAGAGGAACCGGGCGGCCTTGTCCGGCCGGTCCAGCCCCCGGGCGGCCAGAGCGGCGGCGCACAGGGGGGAGAATCCCGCCTCCTCCAGGGCCCGGCGGGCGGCGGGCGCGCCGGGGCGGCGCAGGTTCCAGTGCTGGTATTTCATGTGCCGCCCCCTCTCCGCCGTCTCCAGGCATTGTTTCCAATATAAATCATTATTATAGCAAATTTTCCCCTCCATTTCAACAGGGAAATCGCCGGGGCGGGCTGGCCGCGCCGGGGCCGGGGGGGGGCCGTACCGCCCGGGAGGAAACAAGATGGACGAAAAAGGTTGGATTCATGCTATAGTTGACGCGGGTTGAAAAGAAGGAGCTCCTTCTTTTCAACCCGCCCGGCGGGTCATCGCCGGACAGGCCGCAAAGCGGCCTCGCGTCAGACTTCATAGCCGGCGCAAATTCAGAAGAAGGGGGGCGCGCCTATGGCGGGCGTTTTCAGTTGGCTCCGGGCGGCGCTGGCGGGCCGGGGGGGGAAGAAGACCCCCGTTCCGCCGCCGGACCCGGGCCGGACCATCGTCTACGAGCGCAACGACCGGGCCCGCCTGGGTCTGGCCTGCCTGACCGGGCCGCTGGCGGGGCAGCTGTTCCCCATCGGCCCGGAGGGGCTGATGGTGGGCCGGGACTACGACTGCGGCGTCTGTTTTCCCTGCGACACCCTGGGAATCAGCCGCCATCACTGCTCCATCCGCTGGTATCGGGGCGGTCCGGCGGTGGTGGACCTGGGTTCGTCCTACGGGTCCTACCTGGCGGACGGGCGGCGGCTGCCGGCCAACGCCCCCGTTCCCATTGAGCCGGGGTGCCGGTTCTCTCTGGGCATACCGGGCTATTCCTTTGAGCTGGTGTCCATGGAAACGAAGTAGTCTACCATATTTGATAACACTGGGAGGAAGATCACGATGGAAATTAAGAGCGAACTTGTCATGTGTCCCAGGGGCCACTACTACAACGCGGCGGTCCACGCCTCCTGTCCCATTTGCAGCGGAAGCGTCGGGCCGGTGGGCGGCATGGGCGGCTTCCCGTCCACCGAGCCCCTGAGCGGCGCGGGGGGCGGCATGGGCGGCTTCTCGTCCACGGAGGCCCCCGGCGGCATGGGGGGCGGCGTGGGCGGCTTCTCCGCCACGGAGGCCCCCGGCGGCATGGGGGGCGCCATGGGCGGCTTCTCGTCCACAGAGGCCCCCGGCGGCATGGGGGGCGGCGTGGGCGGCTTCTCCGCCACGGAGGCCCCCGGGGCGGTCCCCGGCGGCGGCTGGGGGGGCGGCAGCATCGGCCCCACCATGGCCGTCACCGACAGCGCCGGACCCATCAACCCCTTCAGCGTGCAGACCACCATCGGCGGCGACGTGGTGGGCCCTCGGGGCGCCAGGCCGGTGGTGGGCTGGCTGGTGTGCATCGACGGCCCCTCCCGGGGGACGGAGTGGCGCATCCACGCCGGTTATAACTATATCGGCCGGGAGGTGGGGGACATCCACATCCAGGGGGATACCCAGATCTCCAGAGAAAAGCACGCCCTGGTGGCCTATTACGCCAAAACCCGCAGCTTTTTCGTGGGCCCGGCGGAGGGGCGCAACATCGTGGAGCTCAACGAGGAGCCGGTCTTCAACACCATGGCGCTGAAAAATTACGATATCATCACCATCGGCGCCACCAGGCTGATGTTTGTGGGCCTGTGCGGCGATCATTTCAGTTGGAGCGAGGTGGCCGACAATGCGTGAGTTTGATTCCATCCTGCAATTGAACATTCCGGTGATCGTCACCCAGGGGCCGGAGCCCACCCTGCCCCCGGAGGGCACCCAGCCGCCCGCCGCCAGCGACCCGCCCCAGGCCAGCGCGGTCCCGGAGAGCACGGCCCCGGAGAGCGTCCCTCCCGAGGAGAGCGCGGCCCCGGAGCAGAGCCAAACCCCGGAGGAGAGCACAGCCCCGGAGAGCACAGCCCCGGAGAGCACAGCCCCGGAGAGCACAGCTCCGGAGGAGAGCGAAACTCCGGAGGAGTCCGAGCCGGTGGAGAGCGAGGCGGCAGTCTCCCCGGAGCCCGCCGAAGCGGGCGGCTTTTCCCTCCCCATCGGGGCGTGGATCGGCCTGGGGGCGGCGCTGGCCGCGGCGGTCATCGCCGTGATTCTTCTGGCGGCGCGGAAGGGAAAGAAGCGCAGGGCCGGAGCCAAGGCGGCTGAATCCGCCCCGGCCCCCGCCTTGGACAGCCTCCCCCAGACCACCCAGGCGTCCGCCTTCGTCACCGAGCAGCCGGAGCGCCCCGCCCCCGCGCCTGCGGCAGCCCACGCCGTCCGGATCGGCAAGCTCCACCAGCAGGGGGCCCGGTCCAGCCAGCAGGACTGCTTCTCCGTGACCCCCGAGGACCTCATGCCCACCCACGGCCTGCTGGCGGTGGTGGCCGACGGCATGGGCGGGCTGGCCGACGGCGACAAGGTGAGCCAGGCGGCGGTGTCCGCCATGGTCAACGGCTTCTTCCTCCTCCAGGGCGAGCCGGACCAGGTGCTGCTCACCCTGTTGGAGCAGGCCAACAACGAGGTCAACCGCCTGCTGGGCCCCGATGGATACAGCCGCGGGGGCTCCACCCTGGTGGCCGGTCTGGTCCGGAACGGCTTCTTCCACTATATCTCCGTGGGCGACAGCCGCATCTGCCTGTACCGGGACGGGGCCCTCTATCAGCTCAACCGGGAGCACGTGTTCCGCCGGGAGCTGGAGCTGCGGGCCGTGAACCAGGAGGAGGCCCTGTCCGCCGCCGCCGTCCACCCCAAGGCCGCCGGACTCACCAGCTACCTGGGCATGGGCAGGCTGAAATACGTGGATGTGCCCGACCAGCCGCTGGCCATCCGTCCGGGGGACAAGTTCGTGCTGATGAGCGACGGGGTGTACAACGCCCTGTCCCAGGCGGAGCTCACCGCCTGCCTGGCCGGCACGCCGGAGCAGGCCGCCGTGGAGCTGGAGGAGACCATCCGGGCCAAGAAATATTCCAATCAGGACAACTATACCGCGGTTATCCTCGGGTTCTGACGGGTTGGAAGGAGGCGTATTCATTGCAAACCGCAAGCTATACCGACACCGGGGGCCGCCCCGGCAACGAGGACGCCACCCGGCAGGTCCGCCGGGGGGAGGACGCCCTGTGCATGGTGGTGGCCGACGGGCTGGGGGGCCACGGCGGGGGGGCGCTGGCCTCCGCGGCGGCGGCGGACGCCATCTGCAACGGCTGGGACGGCGCCGCCTCCCCGGACGGCCTCAAGGAGCTGGTTCAGGAGGCCCACCGGGCCGTCCGGGCCATCCAGACCCCGGCCTGCGCCATGAAGAGCACCGTGGCGGCCCTGGAGCTGGTGGGGAACCGCGCCGTCTGGGCCCATGTGGGCGACTCCCGGCTCTACCGCTTCCAGGACGGGAAGCTGGTCTTTCAGACCAGGGACCACAGCGCCTCCCAGATCGCGGTGGCCATGGGGGACATCACCGTGGACCAGATCCGGTTCCACGAGGACCGCAACCGGGTACTCCGGGCGCTGGGCCAGGCGGACGACCCGCTGAACGTGGAGACCGGGGAGCAGACCCTCCCCCCCGGACGCCACGCCTTCCTGCTGTGCAGCGACGGCTTCTGGGAATACGTGCTGGAGAAAGAGATGGCCGCCGACCTGAAGTCCGCCGCCGACCCGCTGGACTGGCTGGTCCGGATGCGGGCCCGGCTGTCCGCCCGCACCCCGGAGGACAACGACAACAATACCGCCGCCGCCGTCTGGACGGAGGTTTGATGTAAAATACATAAAAGGGAGCACCGGCGCTTCCCGGAGGAACGCTCCGCGCTGGCGCTTCCGCAAAAGAGAAACGGAGGAAAACAACTATGAAAAAACGGCTTCTATCTTTGGCACTCTCTCTGATGATGGTATGCGCCCTGTTCACCCCCGCCTTCGCCAGCTTCGACACCTCCACCCGCGAGAGCGTGGCCGTGGTGGCCACCTGTCTGGAGCTGGACGCCGGTGAGCTGAACCTGGGCCACGGCTCCGGCTTCTTCGTGGACAAAAACGGGGGGAGCGTCTCCTACCTCGTCACCAATCACCACGTCATTGAGCCCTTTCTGAGCTTCGGCGCCGGTGAGCTGCACGGCTACGCCCAGGTCACTGAGGGCAACTGGCGGATGTACAGCGCCAACGACACCCGGGCCGACTATGTGGGGCGCAGCAAGATCCGGGTGTACTTCGACTCCAACACCTATGAGGAAGCCTACATAGTGGAGTACAGCGAGGTCAAGGACGTGGCCATCCTGAAGCTGGCGAACTCCACCACCCTGCGCAAGCCCATCCCCCTGGCCCGCCCCGACGACTCCATGGTGGGACAGACCGTGTTTGCCGTGGGCTATCCCGGCCTGTCGGACAACGCCTTTGCCGGGGCCACCTCCTCCTGGGGCATTTCCGACGCCACCGTCACCCGGGGCACCATCAGCCGCTTCCTCACCACAAGCGGCACCGGCCAGGAGAACATCCAGATCGACTGCGACATCAAGCCCGGCAACTCCGGCGGCCCCCTGGTGGGCGAGAACGGCGCGGCCATAGGCATCAACACCTGGAGCGTGTCCGGCCAGGACGGCCAAACCAACTATGCCGTCAACATCAGCGAGGCCATGGCTCTGCTCAGCCGCAACGGCGTGGAGTTCGCCACGCTGGAGGACGTTCCCCCGGTCCCCACCCCGGACCCCGTTGTGTCCGAGCCGCCCCAGGAGTCCGCGGGCGTGGGCGTGCCGGACCCCCTCCCCACGGTGGACGTGGAGGAGCCCTCTGACGAGCCCTCCCCCGAACCCTCTGAGGAGCCCGAGGACGAGGAGGGCCTGGACCCGTTCATCATCGTCCTGATCGCCGCCGGAGTTCTGGTGGCGGTGGGCGTCATCGTGGCCGTGGTGGTGATTGCGTCCCGGAAGAAGAACGCCGCCTCCGCCGTTCCCCCCGCCGCGCCCCAGTATCCGCCCCAGGACTCCGTGCCCCCCACTGCCCCCGGCCAGAGTTTCCAGCAGCAGCCCCAAGCCCCGTCCACGGCCAGTCTGGCCGGTGACAGCGGCCTGCGTATCCAGGGCGTCACGGGCAGCTTCGCCGGGCGGCGCGTGGCTCTGCCCCGCCAGCTGCGCATCGGCCGGGACCCCCAGCGCAACGATTTGGTCTATCCCGCCGGAACCCAGGGCATCAGCGGCATCCACTGTGTGCTGCTGGTGGAGAACGGCACGGTGTACATCAAGGACCTGGGGTCCACCTACGGCACCTTTGTGGGCGGCCGCCGTCTGGCCGCCAACGAGACCGTGCCCCTGCGGGTCGGGGACCGCTTCAGCTTAGGCTCCGACCGCGAGACCTTCCAGATCGCGCAAAAGGGAGGCGTGTAAAATGGCGCTGTGTCCGCACTGTATGAATCCGGCCGAAGGAGACCGCTGCCCCCACTGCGGCGGCGACACCCATTGGGCCGGCGCGGAAAACCATCTTCCCGTGGGCACGGTGCTCACGGGAAGCGGGGGACTGCGCACCTATCAGCTCGGGGCGGCCCGGGGTCAGGGCGGCTTTGGCATCACCTACATCGCCCTGGAGACCACCAGCCGGAAACGGGTGGCGGTAAAGGAGTACTATCCCTCCCGCTGCGCCTACCGGGGCGGGGACCGCATGGCGGTGTTCACTCTCACCGGCCAGGACAGCGCCTTCCAGGGCGGCATGAAGGGTTTCCTGGACGAGGCCCGCCTGCTGGCCGCCCACGACGACCTGCCCACCGTGGTTCGGGTCATCGACTACTTCCAGGCCAACCAGACCGCCTATCTGGTGATGGAGTATCTGGACGGGATGCCCCTCCATGAGAAAATGCGCCAGTCCGGGGGCCGGCTCTCCGCCCGGGAGTTCGTCCCCAAGCTGCCGCCGCTGCTGCGGGACCTGGGCCGTCTCCACCAGAGCGGAGTGATCCACCGGGACATCAGCCCCGACAACCTGATGTGGATGCCCGACGGCTCGCTGAAGCTGCTGGATTTCGGCTGCGCCCGCTCTATGGAGGGGGACAAGTCCATGACGGTGCTGCTCAAGCACGGCTTTGCCCCCATCGAGCAGTACCGCACCCGGGGCCAGGGGCCGTACACCGACGTGTACGCCCTGGCGGCCACCATCTATTACTGCGTCACCGGGCAGGTGCCCCCCTCCGCCATGGACCGGCTGGATCAGGATACCATTCAGTCCCCCGTGGCCCTGGGGGCGGACCTCACCGTCCAGCAGGAGACCGCCCTGCTCTGGGCCCTGTCCGTCCAGCCCTCCGCCCGGCCCCAGACCATGGAGCAGTTTGCCGGGGCGCTTTTCCGCCCGGATTCCTCTCAGCCGGAGCCGGAGCACGCGGCCGTCACCGCCTCCCCTGAGGGGGGACAGACCTACGGCCAGCAGGGCTACGGGACCTCCGGTTTCAACGGCCAGCAGGGCTATGGGAGCTCGGGCCAGAACGGCCAGCAGGGCTACGGGGCCTCCGGGTTCAACGGCCAGCAGGGCTACGGGGCCTCCGGTTTCAACGGCCAGCAGGGCTATGGGGCCTCCGGGTTCAACGGCCAGCAGGGCTACGGGGCCTCCGGGTTCAACGGCCAGCAGGGTTACGGGGCCTCCGGTCAAAACGGCCAGCAGTACCTGTATGACGGCAAGAAAGAGAACAAAAAGACCTTGATGATTGTGGGCGGCGTGGTCGGCGCCGTGGTTCTGATCGTGCTGGCCATCTTCGTGGGCGGCAAAATATTCGGCGGTCCGGCCACCGCCTCCGAATCCCCCCGGCCCGCGCCCACCCGCACCGTCCAGCCTGAGACCACTCCCACCCCCGAGGCCACCCCCACCGTTGAGCCCGACGACGCCACCGGCGTCACCGAGGACGGCTATGTCTATGAGATCGTGGACGGGGAGTACGCGGTGCTCACCGGCTATGAGGGCAGCGCGGCCATTGGCGCTCTCCCAGACGACATCGACGGCGTACGCGTCACCGAGATCGGGGAGCGGGCGTTCGCCTCCGCCAGGATGGAGCAGGGCGTCCTCCTGCCGGCCTATTTGGAGACCATCGGCAAGAACGCTTTCCGGGACTGCACGGATCTGCGGGCGGTGCGCGCCTACTCCTCGGTGAGGTGCGACAGCACCAGCTTTTCCGGGTGCAGCGGCCTGCGGTGCATTCTTATGGAGTCCGGCACCAGCCAGACCGGCTGGACCGGCCTGCCGGCGGGATGCCGCCTGTTCTCCATTGGGCAGGACATAGGAGCCGGTGCGCTGGGGGACATTAGAGGCGTCGGTTCCTCCAACGAGCTGTACGGCTCCACCACGGACGGCCTGACCGTGCTGCTGGACATCCCGGACGGCGTCACCGAGCTGGAGCTTTCGGACGATGTCGTCTGGGTCGACTACGGCGCCTTCCTGCACGCTGGTTCCGACGTGACCATCTACCTGGGGGCCAACACCTGCTTCCCCTATGAGTGCCTGGGCATGGCCTCCTGGGCCCCTGCGGACAACACCCTGGCCGACGCCTGGTTCCTCACCTGCCAGGGGGCCCTGCGGATCAACAACAAACGGCCTTCCGGCGCGCCCCAGATGCTGCCCGACCTCAGCATTGTCAAAGCGGCCCTGACCCGGGTGAAGGAGCTGACCCAGTCCTACGGCGACAAGCGCCCCGACGGAAGCGAGTCCAGCACCGCCCTGGACAGCGAGGATGTGTCCTGGTCCTATGCCGGCTGGTTCTGGAATCGAAATTACGCCTCCTGGAACGAGGCGCGGGACGATTTTCTGGACTACCTGGAGGAGACCTATGTGTACGCCGAGACGGAAGGAAGCTATGCCGGCCAGTATTATAACCGGCTGGGTGCGTCCCTCTATGAGGACGGGAGCGGAAAGTACTATCTGTTTGGATTTGTGACCATTTCCTGACGCGGCGGGCCCGTGACCGCGTCACAAGGAGGAGATCGAATGGCGCGCCAATACTGCCTGTACTGCATGAGTCCCCTCCGGGAGGGCCCGCCCTGCCCCGCCTGCGGCCAGACGGGAAGCGCCTACAGCCCCGCCACCCACCAGATACCGCCCGGCTCCGTACTGGCCGGGCGGTATCTGGTGGGCCGGGTGCTGGGGGAGGGCGGCTTCGGCATCACCTACCTGGGCTGCGACCTGCGGCTGGAGCTGCGGGTGGCCATCAAGGAGTATTACCCCGTGGACCGGGTGAGCCGCTCCAGCGCCCGCTCCCTCCGGGTGGAAAAGCACAGCGGCTGCTTGGGCGAGAGCTTTGAGGCGGGCCGGGAACGGTTCGTCCAGGAGGCCCAGGTCATGGCGCGGATAGACAAAATGCCCCAGATCGTGAGCGTCCGGGATTTTTTCCAGGAGAACAACACCGCGTACATCGTCATGGAGTACGTGGACGGCACCACCCTCAAGGAGCTGGTGGCCCGGCGGGGCGGAAAAATGTCCGCCGGAGAGCTGCTGCCCCTGGTGGAGCCGCTGTTCCCAGCCCTGAGCGCCATGCACGCCCTGGACCTGATCCACCGGGACATCAGCCCAGACAACCTGATGCTGGACAAGGGCGGCGTGCGCCTGCTGGACTTCGGCTGCGCCCGGGAGGCCGCCCAGGGCAAAAATTCCATGACCGTGGTGCTCAAGCAGGGCTATTCGCCCATCGAGCAGTACCAGCACAAGGGCCAGGGCCCCTGGACGGATATCTACAGCCTGGCGGCCACGCTGTACTACTGCCTCACGGGCACGACCCCGCCCCAGGCCCTGGACCGCATCTGCGATGAGGAGCTGACCCCGCCCCGGCAGCTGGGGGCGGACGTCACCCCCGCGCAGGAGCGGGCCATCCTGCGGGGGATGGGCCTGCGGCGCAGCCAGCGCTACGCCACGGCGGAGGAGTTTCACGCCGCGCTCTACCAGGGCGCGGAAACCCCGCCGTCCCCCGCCATGCCGGGGGACGTTACCGTGGCTCTGGAGCCCGAGTCTGCTCCGGTGATCCTGGCCCAGGGGCCGGTGATGCCGGGAGAGCTGACCGTCCCCCTGGAGGACGAGCGGGCCGCGCCCGCCCCGGAGCCCGCCGGAGACAAAGCTGGCCAGCCCTTGGAGACGGCAAGACAGGACGGGAACAACCGCCGCCGGGAGAGGCTGGGCATTGTCGGGGGGATTGCGGCGCTGGCGCTGCTGCTGGCCCTGCTGGTCTGGTTCCTGGGAGGGAGACTTTCCATGGCGGACACGCCCCCGGAGGCGAGCGCCGGGATGGGAAATACCTTGTTCCTTTCCGCTGAAAAGCAGGGTCCTCTGGCGGGTAACTGCGCCGCCGGTCCGGGGCGGCGTCAATAGCCGCCCTCCGCGCAAAATACGCCCCCGGCCAACCGGCCGGGGGCGCTTCCTTTTTTATGTGACGTCGGCGTACAGCGCCTCAATGACCTGCTCCATCCGCTCGCTCATGGACTGGTCCCCCGTGGCGGTGAGGGCGTAGAGCACCAGCCAGTCAAAGGCGTTGCGGGGGTCCAGCACCGGCATCCCGCAGTCGGCGAGCATGGCGTTGACCACCCACCAGTGGTCGTCCAGCCGGTCCTCCAGAGACAGGTAGTCCTCGTCCAGCTCGGTGTACTGGCCGTCGGTGACGTTCTCCGTGATGATGTACAGCAGGAGCAGCAGCTTCCGGGACACGTCCTCCCGGCGGGCCCGGATGTTTTTCAGGGCCGTGGTGTTGGGCCAGTTGCGCTTGATGAGCTTCTGGGTGACGGTATACCCCGCCCTCCGCTTGCCCGAGGGCATGTGGAGGGAGAGATAGCGCTCCATCACCGCGTCCAGGGAGTAGCCGGCCTCCGGGTCCCCGCCCCAGGCGGGGCTGGGCCGGACCAGATAGTCCAGATAGCGCTGAAAATAGCGGTAGGCCCGCAGGTGGAAGGTCCCCATGCGGGACAGGTTCTCCACATAGCGCTCCCGCAGCTCCTCAATGGTCTGGATGGGAAGAAAGGCCTCCAGCAGCTCCTGGGTGACGGCGTCGGAGGCCGTCTCGGGCCGTTCCTCCTCCGGCGGGACGGGGGGAAGGGTGAGGTAGAACGCACGGGCCTCCTGATAACCCAGGTCGTGGCGGAGAAACCAGGCGTACACCAGGTCCCGTCCCTCCCGGTAATGGATGCCGCAGTCGGTGCACAGGCCCAGCAGAGCGCCGGCCTGCCCCTCGGACAGGTCCAAAGTGAAGGCGATGCGGAAGATGTCCTCCCGGTCGGAGGGCCTGCTGGACCCGCTGAGCCAGTTGTGCACCTTCCGAGTGACCGACGGGGGGGCGGCTCCGGCGGTCTCCCGAAAGGCGTTGGTCAGGCGGAACTGGAGGTCGGGATAGGGGTACATCTCCCGCAGGGTGTCCGCGAAGCCGCGCAGGGGGATTCGCTGGTCCCGCAGGTAGCCCGCGGCCATCTCGGGGCTCATCTCGCCCGAGCTGATCTGCTGATACTGAATGGCCGAGGAGTGGGTAAGAAACTCGTTCACTGGGCGGCCTCCTTCCGGCGGGCGCCGCGCGGAGCACGGCGGTTGGAGACATTATACCACGATATTCCACCGGTTGCCAGCCCTGATTCCGTTTTTCCACCCGCTCAGCCGCACAGGTCGATGATGATATGGGCAAACAGCTTGGCGGACAGCATCAGGTCGCTGACCCGCACCCGCTCGTTGGCCCCATGGAGGTTGGTGTCGAAGCCGGGCAGGGTGCAGCCGAAGGCCACCCCGCCGGGGATGTCGTGGACGTAGGTGCCGCCGCCGGTGGACAGGCACTCGCCCTTCAGCCCGGTGTACTCCTCATACCGTTTCAGCAGGGTGCGCACAAAGGCTCCGTCGCCGGGGGTGTGGTGAGGTGCGCCCTGGAAGCCCTCGAAGGCAAAGCCCCTGGCCTGGAAGGCGGCCTTGGCCACGTTGAGGCAGTTGTCCTCGGTGGCGCACAGGGGAACCCGGCTGTCGAAATAACCCTTGAGCTCGGTTTCCGTCACCTCCAGCAGGGAGAAGGCCAGGGTCAGCGGCCCGGCCACCGGCTCCTCCTGGGCGATGCCCAGGGCCCGGCCCTTGTAATCCCCGTGGGGGAGCAGGGCGTTGAGATCCCGCAGGGCCTGCCGGCACGCCCCCTCCGCCAGGGGAAGGGCGCACAGCAGGGCGATGAGTCCGGTGATGGCGTTGTTGCCCCCCTCGGGGTAGGCGGCGTGGGAGGCCTCGCCCTTGGCGCGGATGACGGTGAGGCCGTTTTCGTGGGCAAAGGTGAACTTGATCCCCGTGCGGGCGGTGATGTCCCGGGCCAGGGGCTGAACGTCGTGCATGGTCAGCCCCTCCACCCCGGCGGAGGCGTCCCCCGGCAGGATGTTGCCCCGGATGCCGCCGTGGAGCCAGCTCACCCTGGGCAGCGCCTCCTGAACGGGCCAGCTCTTGGTGAAGGTGGGGCGGAAGCCCCCCTTCTCCGTGTTGATGACGGGGAAGCCCGCGTCGGGGGAGAAGGTGGCGGGGGCGTAAGGGTGTCGGGCAAAGTACCAGGCGATGTCCCCGGAGCCGCTCTCCTCGTTGGTGCCCATGATGACCTTGCAGTTTTTTTTCAAAGGCACGCCCAGGTCCTTCACCGCCTTCATGGCCAGCAGGGAGGCCGCCACCGGCCCCTTGTCGTCGTCGGTTCCCCGGCCGTAGAGCAGGCCGTCCATCAGCTTGGGGGCGTAGGGCTGGGTGACGGTCCAGCCCTCGCCGGGGGCCACCACGTCCAGGTGGCCCAGGATGTGCAGGGCGTCCTCCCCGCCGTTCAAATCGGCGGTGCCCACATAGCCCTCGTGGTTCTCCGCGGTCAGGCCCCACTCCCGGGCGATGGCCAGGGCCTCCTCCAGGGCGGCGGCGGGGCCGGGGCCGAAGGGGGCCCCGGGGGCGGGCCCGCCCTCCACGCTGTCGATGGACACCAGGCGGCTCACCGCCTCCACCAGCATAGGTTCTTTATCCGCAAAATAGGCCTCAATCTGCTCTCTGATCATATGTAAACACTCCTTAGCGCCGGTGCGCGGCCCCGGGGGCCGGAGGCCGGGTTCCGGCTTTTTCGTCAAGCTCCATTCTATTCCTTTCCCCTGTCGATTACAAGGGAAAACCCGGGCTCATTCCGCCCCGTCTCCCCCCACCTCCTCCAGGTATTTATAGACCGTGTACCTGGACACCCCCAGCCGCTCCGCCACGTAGGGCACCGACTTGCGGTAGGAGAAGGCGCTGCGCTCCCGCAGCAGGGCCACCACCTTCAGCCGGTCCGCCTTGCTCAGCGCGTCCAGGGGCTTGCCCAGCTGGGCTGCGCACTGGTCGAACAGGTCGGCCAGCTGCCGGGAGTCCCCCGGCTGCCACAGGGCCGAGCGCAGGTCGGACTGGGCCCGCATCAGGTCGGCCAGAATGCGGTTGGCAAACACCAAAGAGGTGTAGTCGAAGTTGATGCCCAGGGCCAGGTTGTACCCCTCCCCGATCATGTGAAAGGTGGAGGACTTGGTCTGCCGCCCGTCGGGGGTGGAGGCGGCCAGGTTTACCTGGTCGGTGGTGGCGGCCTGCTCGTCCAGCTCCAGGCCGATGCCCATGATGTCCATGGTGGAGCCCACCTCCCGGCCGGACACGTGGCCGTTGTAGATGGACAGAATGGGGTGGCTGGGCACCCCCATATCATGGACCAAGGTTTCACAGGAGGTGCCGAACATCTCGGCAATCCCCCGGGCGGTGCGGTCCAGGAACTCAAACGCCTCGTCTCGGGTCATGGCGGGCACTCCTTTCAAGAAACAGCCTCCGGTTTCGGGCCGTTTCGCGCTCTATTATACCCCCTCCCCCGGGAAAAGGCAAGTCCGGCCCCGGACCTCGGCCCCCATGAAAATTGTTGTTTACTTTATCCCTTTTGTGTGCTAAAATAGGGGCACTGAGGACGGGGAGGGACATAAATGCCAAAAACCACCAATAAAGAGCGGAGTTTCGCCCTGTATGAGAGCATCCTGGAGCTCTCCAGCATGGAGGAGTGTATCGCCTTTTTCGACGACCTGTGCACCGTGGGCGAGCTGCGGGCCATGGAACAGCGGTACGATGTGGCCTGCCTGTTGGACCAGGGCCTGGTGTACACCGAGATTCTGGAGCGCACCGGGGCCAGCTCGGCCACTATCAGCCGGGTAAACCGCATCTTCTCCTTCGGCGCCGGGGGCTTCCGGGAGATGATCGAGCGGCGAAAGCGGAAAAAGGGATAGTCACAAAAGCATGCCCGCCGGACCCGGCGGGCATGCTTTTGCCTCGGGCGGGGCGCGTGCGCCGGGCTGGGAGGGCTATGATATCGCCGGGGCGCCGCAGATACGGAACGGGAGGGGACCGCTTATGAGCCGGATTCTGGTCATCGACGACGACATCCACATCGGAAATCTTCTCCAGGAGGCCCTGGAGGGGGAGGGCTATCAGGTGAGCCGGGCCTACTCCGGCACGGAGGCGGTGCTGGCCCTGAACCGGGTCCGGCCCGACCTGGCCCTGCTGGATTTGATGCTCCCCGGCCTGTCCGGGGAGGAGGTGCTGCCTAAGCTGGCGGGAATTCCCGTCATTGTGGTCAGCGCCCGGGCGGATGTGGACAGCAAAACAGCCCTGCTTTTGGGGGGAGCGGCGGACTATGTGACCAAGCCCTTCGTCCTGCGGGAGCTGCTGGCCCGGGTGGCGGTGCGCCTGCGGGAGGCCCCGGTCCGCCCGGGGCGTGCGCTCACCTTCCAAAACCTGCGGCTGGACCCGGAGGCCCGGGCGGTCTCTGCGGACGGGCGGGATGTGAGGCTTACCCGGACGGAGTACGCCATTTTGAAGCTGCTCATGGCAAACCCCGCCCAGGTGGTCACAAAGTCCGCCCTGCTGGACCGCATCGCCCGGGACACCCCCGACTGCACCGAGAGCTCCCTGAAAACCCACGTCAGCAACCTGCGGAAAAAGCTGCGGGACGCCGGGGCCGGGGACTGCATTGAATCGGTGTGGGGCATCGGGTTTAAAATGAAAACGGAATAGGAGGACAGCCTTATGGCAGAATTGACCGCTATGCGGAACATCGGGAAGGAGATGGCCCGGAAGCTGGCCGCTGTGGGCATCGAGACGCCGGAGCAGCTGGCGCAGGCCGGGGCGGAGGAGGCGTTCTTCCGTATGAAGGCGGTATTCCCCGAGATCTGCCTGGTACACCTGTACACCCTGGAGGGGGCCGTTCAGGACGTCGAGTTCAACAGCCTCTCCGCGGACAGGAAGCGGGAGCTGAAGGCGCTCAGCGACCAGCTCAAATGAGCGGCCGAAGGCCGCCCCGACCCGAAGCCCAGCGAAGCGGGTTCGGGTCGGAGAGGAGGAGCGGCGAAATGAGCGAACGGCGGCGGAACGCCGCCGCGAGGGATATGAAGCCCGCGACGACGCAATCTTGACGAAATCTGAACGGTTTCCTTGACCGCTTTCTTGACCGTTTTCTGCTACCATGAGGGCATCCCAAGGAAACGGAGGCTTTTTTATGGAATACGTACTTGTCACCCAGGGCCTTTCCAAGCACTACAAGAGCTTCAAGGCGCTGGACGGACTGACCATGCACGTGCCCAAGGGCAGCGTTTACGGCTTTGTGGGCCGCAACGGCGCGGGCAAGACCACCCTCATCCGGCTCATCTGCGGTTTGCAGGCCCCCACGGCGGGAAGCTATTCCCTCTACGGTACGGACTTCACCCAAAAGGACATCGCCAAGGTCCGCCGCCGCATGGGGGCGGTGGTGGAGACCCCGTCCATCTATCTGGACCTCACTGCCCAGGACAATCTGAAAGAGCAGTTCCGGGTGCTGGGGGTTCCCTCGGACTGCGGCATCCCCGAGCTTTTGAAGCTGGTGGGGCTGGAGGACACCGGGAAGAAAAAGGCCCGGAACTTCTCCCTGGGCATGAAGCAGCGGCTGGGCATCGCCGTGGCGTTGGCGGGGGACCCGGATTTCCTGGTGCTGGACGAGCCCGTCAACGGCCTGGACCCCCAGGGCATCATCGAAATTCGGGAGCTGATTTTGAAGCTGAACCGGGAGCGGAATATCACCGTGCTCATCTCCTCCCACATTCTGGACGAGCTGTCCAAGCTGGCCACGCACTATGGCTTTATCGACTCGGGCCGCATCGTCAAGGAGCTGTCCGCCCGGGAGCTGGAGGCCGCCTGCCGCAAGTGCCTGCGCATTGAGGTTACCGACACCCGGGCCCTGG
>ERZ777011.2019-NODE-2019-length-18098-cov-3.218478_pt1 | contig 18098 bp, 17 predicted proteins | sample MGYA00374964_ERZ777011 | MGnify/ENA primary metagenome ERZ777011 (study PRJEB29310, sample SAMD00008975) | mouse gut metagenome | study: EMG produced TPA metagenomics assembly of the Metagenome analysis of fecal microbiota from mouse which was promoted...
TTGTTATGCTTCTGGCGTACATCTGGTATTTGCCGTCCCGCTCATACACATCAATGGTGCCTTTTACCACCACCTGCATTCCTTCCGCCATCCGGAACCTGAGGCCCTGGCGGTTTCCGGCAAACATCACACAGGAAATTGTTCCTTTTTCGTCCTTTAACGTAAAATAAATATGTCCGGAGGAATGGTATTTACAGTTGCTGACTTCACCTTTTACGGACAACTCCTGTAATAAAAAATCCTGCGCGAACATATTTTTAATGTATGAATTTATCTGTCCTACTGTATATACATTCTGCATTTTTTGCCTCATGCCACGGCTTTATTCAAACCGCTCACAGCAATGCCTTATGCAAATTTTGCCAGCACGCCATTTACAAAGGAAGGGGACGAATCCTGTCCAAATTTTTTAGCCAGCTCCACCGCTTCGTTAATTGCAACGCCGGTGGGAATGCTCTCATCATAGACAACCTCATATACGGCCAGTCTTAAAATTGTAAGATCCACCTTTCCCATACGACCGGTATCCCAGCCCTGTACCTTTTCGTTTAAAGCCTGGTCGATTTCTTCCAATTTTTCCAAAATCTTATTAAATTTCTCACTAATCCAGGCATTATCTTCTCCGGAACCGGCATTTTCTTCCGCTTCAAAAAAGAAGATTTCCTGCTCTGCCATTTCAGCCTTCGGATTAAATTCTACACGAAACAGCAGCTTAAAAAGCCGCTCTCTCATTTCTCTTCTGCTCATAAGCCTCTACCTGGTTACCTCTGCCCGTACTTATCCGTTTTTCTGCATATTGACGCCGGCGATACGGATATTCACATCCGAAACCTCCAGGCCGGTCATATTTTCTATGGTTGATTTTACTTTTCCCTGTACTCTCTGGGAAGTAGACGGAATGTTATAGCCATACTCCACAATCAGCGCAAGCTCTGCTTTTACCTTTTTGCCGGTAACCTCTACTTTAACGCCCTTAGAAAGGCTCTTTACCCCCACTCTGCTCATAAGCTCATTGCTGATATTTCCGGCCATGGCCGCAACGCCCTCTACCTCTGTTGCCGCAAGGCCTGCAATCATTGCCACAACATCATCTGCAATCTTCACCGTACCTAAATCTTCATCTTCCTGTAACACATAGGTGTTCTGTTCTAATTTTTTTTCCATAATAGCGTTCCTTTCTTTCCTTTGCCGAAAGTCTGTTACTGTTAATATATCAAAAAATCTGCTTTTTGCATAGCCCAAATTAACTTCCATACTACAGCCAAAAGCTAAGGCTTAGCTGTTCTTCATTTTCCGCATAGGAAACCGTTCCCTCCTGGGTATCTAAATACTGAAAGATTCCCTGTTCCTCAATCAGGTAGCCAATCATTTCCATGTACACCTGTTCATCCGAACATTTTAGTGTCACATAAGTGCTGCCCTGCCCATAGGCCGCCTGAAACATTTCTCTTATCTTTTCTTTTTCCATGCCCGTAAAGTAGCGCCCTTCTCTCACATAATAATTATCCTGCATGGAGTCGCATACGGGCACCTCCACAATGGGCTCTATCACATGCGTCTTTTGAAGCTGCTGGGTGGTAACACACAGATAATCATAATTAATAGGCGGAATGCTTCCAATGGCCTTATCGTTGCTTCCTTCTACAATCTGGTAGGACGCGTCCCCCCATGTAGTATCTACATAATAATAATTTCCATCCATCTTAACCAGATTCCAGGCATGTCCCTCTCCGCCGGAAACCCTTCCCATAATCAAAGTAGCCGAAATTCCGGCCTTTCTCAAAAGGTACTGGGTTGCTTTTGCATAGCCCTGACATACGCTTCTTTTGTGGATAAAAACAGAACAGATATTTTGATTATCGGGAGCTAAGGCGTCATACTCCGTCCGGGCAATGATATATTCGTAAATATATTTCACGATTCCATATTCATCCAAACCTGCTTCCATACCGGAGAGGCACTCCTGTACGTATTGGTCAATCTGGGCTTTTCTGTCTTGTGCCTCCTGCCTTGAAATATTGTAAGCGCCGGAAAAGGTAATCTTTTTTACCACTTCTCCCAACGTATATCTGGTAAAGGTGTAGCCCTCCACATAAAAAATCTCAGGATGATCATTTAACACACATTGGAAGACCTTTTCGATTTTATCCGTATCCACACAGGATAAAGCCACCCCGTCCCCAAACTCCTCCAATATTTTCAGTATCTCCGCATAAACAATCTGTTCTTCCTCATTTAACCTATCATAATAAAAAAGCCCTGTCTGCTGCTTCCTGATAAAATCCGTCTCTTGGGGAGAAATACCCGTAAGGCTCTCTGCTTCCCCGGTCTGCGCTTCCTGCGCCTCATTCCCGTCAGCATCCTCCTCTTCCGATATGCTTTCCCCCTCATAAGCGTCCTTTTCCTCTTTTATCTCCCGCCCGTTAAAATGACTGCAGCCGGTAAACAAAAGGATACAAAAAGCAATTGCCCATATGATTTTCTTTTTTCTCATTTAATCACGTCCAAACTCCGAAAGCTTTAAACCTTCATTTCGTTCTAATGTCATTCCCACGCTCCACGCATTTACAAACAGTAAGAGCGGATTCCCTTTTAAGTCTTTGATCTTTTTCATATCGGAAGTCCCTGTCAGCTTATTCAAATCGATCTCTTTGTTTTCAATCCATCTGATATGCTCATAGGGCAGATTCTCTAACCTGATTTCCACATTGTATTCATTTTCCAGACGGTATTTTAGTACGTCAAACTGCAATACGCCCACTACGCCTACTATAATTTCCTCCATACCTGTATTAAATTCCTGAAAAATCTGAATAGCGCCCTCCTGGGCAATCTGGGTGATTCCTTTCACAAACTGTTTCCGCTTCATGGTATCAACCTGCCTCACCCTTGCAAAATGCTCCGGTGCAAAAGTAGGTATTCCTTCATAGCAAAACTGCTCTTTTGGCATGCACAGCGTATCGCCAATAGAGAAAATACCGGGATCAAATACGCCTATAATATCCCCCGCATAAGCTTCGTCCAAAATTTTCCTTTCACTGGCCATAATCTGCTGGGGCTGTGAAAGACGCATAACTTTCCCTCCCTGCACGTGCTTTACCTCCATGCTTGCCTCATACTTGCCGGAGCAGATTCGCATAAACGCAATCCTGTCTCTGTGCGCCTTATTCATATTGGCCTGTATTTTAAATACAAAAGCGGAAAAGTCATTTTCATCCGGAACAATAAGGCCCGTATCCGCCTTTCTCGGCAAAGGAGTTGTGGTCATCTTAAGGAAATGCTGCAAAAAGAACTCCACGCCAAAGTTAGTAAGGGCCGAACCAAAAAATACGGGTGTCAGGTCGCCGGAACGCACCAGGTCCAAATCAAATTCCGCACTGGCGCCATCTAAAAGCTCAATTTCGTCTCTAAGCGTATCAGCCGCCTCCTGCCCGATTGCCTCCGTAAGCTTTCCATGATCACTTACGGAAATCTCAGTAGTCTCCCCTTCCTTCGTTCCCTTCTCCGTATCCGAATACATAAGAACGCACTGCCTGTCCCTGTCGTAGACGCCCCTAAACCTTTTCCCCGACCCGATAGGCCAGTTGACAGGACAAGTAGCAATCCCAAGCTCCTTTTCTATTTCATCCAGCAGTTCAAAAGTATCATTGGCATCCCTGTCCAACTTATTAATAAATGTAAAAATGGGAATTTTCCGCATCACACAGACCTTAAACAGCTTACGGGTCTGAGCCTCTACCCCCTTAGATGCATCTATCACCATCACAGCCGAATCCGCCGCCATCAGGGTACGATAAGTATCCTCCGAAAAGTCCTGATGCCCGGGCGTGTCCAAAATATTAATGCAAAAACCGCCATATTCAAATTGTAAAACCGAAGATGTAACGGAAATACCTCTTTCCTTTTCAATTTCCATCCAGTCGGAAACCGCATGCCTTGCCGTTGCCTTACCCTTTACGCTTCCTGCCAGATTAATCGCCCCTCCGTATAATAGAAACTTTTCCGTGAGAGTGGTTTTTCCCGCATCCGGGTGGGAAATAATTGCAAAGGTTCTTCTTCTGTTTATCTCCTGCTTATAGTTACTCACTTTTTTTCCTCCAGGTTATCAAAGCGCCCGCATTTTGCGGGCCGGCTTATTCCATAGTTTTATGCCCATAGAAGCATATCATAATCTTACGAATTAATAAAGCGCAAACCTTAAAAATATTCCTTCAAATAGCGGGATATCTCCCTGTTGGTCATGTGGAAACAGACCCATTTGACGCCGGACACGGTTCCTTCGTTCCTGCATTCTAAAATTTACCGCGTCCTCCAAATCGCCCGTTCCCACACGCCGGTGCAATGAAAAATTCTTTTCATCAGGTATCCCTTTCTTTTTTACACTCGCTTTTATAATAGGATACCACATTTTTCAAAATATAGCATCTATTTATTCCCATGGCAGTCATAAGAAATCATCTGTGTACCAAAACGCCTTTAACTTGCATTTAAAGTACTGATTACAATTGCTTCCGGCGCCATGCCTGTTTTTCGAATAATAATGTCTTCAATCTGCGCGCGCTGCGCCTCCGAAAGCTCCTCCGCATTCACCACCACATCGACGGTATCATCGGTTATGCTGACCACCACATCGTCAAACCCTTTGCTCTCCAAAAGTATCTCCGCCGCCGTTTCTTTCTCAGCCACATCAGTAAGGGCAATCATATCATCCACCGCCGCCTGTTTTTGTTCTTCGCTGATGTTGACATTATTGATAATTTCAAGCAGGGTTTCTTTATTTTTCGCTCTGGTCTGTTCCTTCATAAGCCTTGCCCCCGAAAGGGTGTCTAAGCTGCTGGCCGAGGTAAAGACCGCCTCCCCGGGCGTCTCATCTCCGGATAATTCGCTTCCTGCATTCTGCGCCATATCTCCCGTCATATTCTCCGCCATAATTTCATCCATGGTTTCGTCCAGATAATTGTCCTCAGACAACACGACCTCCGAATCAAGGCTCTGGATGTCTGAACTGTCGGCCTGTTCTATATCCTCGTCAGATATTTCAAACAGGGCCGCTACGTCCTCGTCTGTTCCCGTGACAACCTGATCGCTTGCCACAGCCGTATCCGTTCCCGCCGTCATAATTTCTTCTTCCGTAATCCTGCTGCCGGCAAAGTTCAAGTACCCTGCAACCGCAATCATGATTGCCAGCGCCGTAATCATAATTTGATTCTTCTTCACCATATTTTTCAAATCCGCTTCTCCTTCTTACTTATGATATCATTTTAACTATTTTAATTTTATGTGCCTCTATGCCAAATAATGCCTGAATTGCTTCTGTTATATTTTGTACGATTTGGGCGTTTCCTCCGCCCTGTGCGGATATTACCACCCCTGCTACCTTTGGGGACAGCATTTTCTTAACGTATGGCATATCCTGACTTCCCTGTCCCTTTAAATATATGGTCTGCTCACTGCTGTCCATATCCGTAGTATTTCTGCTTCCTCCCGTCGAATCCACCTCTGTGGAGCCATTCCTTGTTGTGCTGATATCCTTCTCCACAACAGCTTCCACCGAACTTTCCAAGGTGACCATCACCTGCACCTTTCCCACCCCCTCCATAGTGCATAAAAGCTCCTCCAAAGATTCTTCTAAAAAGGAAGCGTAAGACAATAGCGCATCCTCACTGCCCGTCCCCTTCTGCGCAAGACCTTCATTGGCGTATTTCTCCGTCCCTAAACTTAATATATCATATTCACTGTCCAATTGACCGGACTCTGCCCCCCTTTCCGTATTTGTTTTTTCAGTAGGCCAGACAATCACCAAAAGAAGAATACCGCTAAGCAGCACAATCAAAAAGTTGTCCTTGGTAAATTTCATTTTCAGTTTTTTTGTCAATTCCTTTCCCTGCATGGAAATCCCTCCCGGGTAACGGTTTTGCCCCGCCGGACCGTTACCTGCAAAATCCATTTCAAATGTCTCCGTTCTCAGACCGGCTATTCCAGAACGACTTCGAGCCTTTTCGCATCTATCCCAAGCCGGTTTGCATACATCTTTCTAAGACTCTCATCTGCCTTTTTTTCCCTTTCGCTTTCTAAAACCTTTACCGGCTCCACATAAATAACATCTGTCTTAGGCTGCTCCTTTGATACCGTGACAATTATCTTTGCTTCCCCGTCCATTCCTTTTCCCTGCGCCATATCTTCCGCAAATTTAACGCTCACAATATCATAATCGCTTTCACAAGCTGCCAGCTGTTTTTTCATTTCTTCTTCCATGCTCTTATAAATTTCCGTCCTGCTGTCCTTTATTCCCTCCGCATTTTCTCCATAAATCTCATTGATTCCTTCCATTTGCCGGTTCAAAAGCGCCATTTGATTTTCTATTTCCTGTTTTATTTCCTCCTCGGTAAACAGCGAAACCACAGGCTCCATAAAACGCATAATCATAATAATGCCAACCAATATCCGCACATACTTCTCGTAAGAACTGCCCGGCACAAAAAACAAAACCGCCTGCGCTATAATCATAAAAATACATATCTCTTTGACAACGCCAATCATTTTATACCCCTGTCCGTAAAAGCATGCCATCGTATAGTCTATATAAAGACAATTCAAATCAATCGTAATCTATTCGTCCTTCGGCTTCATAGCCATTAGCTCCGGCTATTGGAAGTTCGCCTTCGCAAAAGAGCCGGATTCTCTTGGCATAATTTACGCTTTCTCACGGCCTGTGCGGTAAATGCGCGGACCTGGCCGAATAGTTACAATGAGTCCCATTAAGAAATTGTGTACGACACCACAGCAACCACAATAATAAATAAAACCATAGAAGTACATACACAGCGCAAAAATAAAAAACACCCTCCTCCAACTCTGTCCGCACACAGGGAAATCCTTTTGTCACTGACAATTCCCGTGACAGCGGCCCCCAGCTTTACGGTTGCCGCCACAAGCAGTATTTTCAAAAGAGGTATAAGGCATGCTCCAAAAAGAGCCGTCAAAAGCAGCACTCCCATGCTGTTTTTAATCAAAACCGCTGAGCCAAGCACCACCTCCGCCACCCCTTCCGTCACGCTCCCTATACCCGGAATGGCCGACACCGCTTTGCGCATTGCTGAAATTCTAAGCCCTGACGCCACAGGCACAATGACAGCCTGTACCAGGCTTAAGCCCGTGATTGCCCCCATAGCTACCTTAAGGGCAAGTCCGATTCCTTTTTCTATAAAATCAAGCAAAAGCGTTAACTTTTCTTCCGTCCAAAATCCATTTAAAAGAGCCAGCATTACATAGCTGAAAATAAACGGAACCATGACACTGTTTAAAAAACTTTCCACCAGGTAAGCCACCACCAGCATCAGCTGATAATAGTAAAGGCCGGAAGCCGCTCCCTGGGCCGCCCCCACGGCCACACAGTAAGTGGGTACAAACAATTTCACAAACAATACAATATTTTCAATTGCCTCCGTGGCAATTTCCGATACAAATAAAATTACCTTCGTCAAAATCACCATAAGGAACAGATATAGAAAATAAAAGCCTGCCTGGGCAAGATGGCCTCCTGCAAACAAATCGGAGAACTCCGCAAAAAGCGCTGAAACCACTCCCAGAATCAAAATATAAATCAAAATCTGCCGAAGCCCCGACCTGCCAGTCCATCCTTAACCTGTCCTGTAAACATTTTGACCGCTTCCAACACATTTCCTTGCATGATCATCACAAGCATCTCCCCGGAATCAATTTCCATACCGGGGAAAAGGCTGTCCATTCCCTCATTGACGCCGCTTAAATCATTAGATGAAAGCCATTTATCTATGTAGTCAAACTCTGATGTCTTCTCTTTCTCCTCGCTTGCACAGACTGTCATTTCGGGTAAAAAAAAAGTTGTCATCATGATTCCCAATAATAATAAAACTTTCACGCTAACTCCCATCTGCCCGCTTATCCCCCAATTTCATTGATATTTCCAATCACTGCCGTAAGCACCGGTATCCCCATAAGTAAAACCGACAGCTTCCCAAATATTTCTATCTGACCCGCCACCGCTCCATACCCCGCGTCTTTGCATATGGAAGCACAAAACTCACAAACATAAGTAATCCCCACCGCCTTAAGCACAAATCCCAAATACTCCCCACTGTTACTTAAATATTTTTCCAATTCCTTCACACCTGCAAGAAGCGCTCTAAGACCATTTAATGAAAAGGTAAAAACTACAAGACAAATCACCACTCCCATATATAGCCCATATTCCGGCCTGTTCGATTTAAATTGCAGCGCAAGCATAACGCCTGCCACTCCTAAGAGTCCAATTTTAACAATTTCCATATTAATCCCCATCCTTATCATCCGGCCTCAAGTTTGGGCCAGGCACAAATTTGCGATTGAAAAATCAGCCGTCAGGTTTATTTTTTAATCTATCTTCCCTGCGTTTTTTATAGATCAAATAAATCCTGTATCATTACAAACAGATCATATATATAAGGCAAAATCCATGTCAGCACCAAAATCAGCCCTGCCAGACTAATCAAAAAGGCATGCTCTTCCCTCCCGCTGTGTTTTAAAATCTGACCTAAAATGGTTATCAAAATTCCCACTGCCGCTATTTTAAAAATCAGGTTTATCTCCATATTCCCTCCATACGATCGATCATAAAAGCAGGATGGATATCAGTACTCCGGCTCCCACTCCAAGGCTCATAATCATTTTATTTTTGCTCTTTTGTTCCTTCTCCAGCGCCTCAATATGTAAGTTAATTTCCCGAAGAAGCCCATCTAAAGCCTGCGCCTGCGCATTTTCTTCCATAAAGCCAAGATGGGACGGGAAATCAAGTATAAACTCCTTTTCTTTCTTTGTGAGGGGCTGATTTTCCAAAATCTCCCCCATATGCCTTTGCCAGGTTAGCGGAAAATTCTGTCCTTCTTCCCAAACCTCTCCGTATATTTTTTCAAAAGCCCTCTTAAACGGCTCCTCATTATTTTCTGAAAGCTTTCGCAATGCTTCCGGAACCGCAGCCTTTTGATAAGCAATATAATATTTCAAGTTTTCATAGATGATGCGTATCTGTTTCAACAGAAAAAGGCGTCTCGCACCATCCCTGCATATACTTGCTGCAAATCCGCCGCATCCGATTATCACTAACATGCATCCCGCCAGATTTAACACTCCTATCCCCCCTGCATAATCAATATCCCCCGCACACCGCAAGCCCTGCTTGTGGTACCGCACCAATAAGCAGTTTGATAAGAGCTTTTAAACTGCCCTCTTTGCAGAAATAACATTTCCATGTCCGTCAAGAATCTTTCTGACCGTACAGATACCTGCCTTCTTTTCTAAAAATATATATCTGTCAAATATCATTTCCGGGCGGTATTCTCCTCTGCCATCCTGGCCGCTTCTTTCCATATACATAAATTTATGTACGTCCTCCATGGAATTTCCATGAATGGTTGCAAGTACGCTGCTTCCACATTTTAGTATCTGAGACAAGGCCTTCATATCTTCACAGCTCCCAATTTCATCCACTGCCACCACTGCAGGCGCCATAGAACGCATCAGCATCATGCCCTGTATCTTAGGACACCCATCCAGCACATCCGTACGCATACCTACATTATTTTGTGGAATCCCCATAAAACTCCCGGCAATTTCCGAGCGCTCGTCCACCACACCCACCTGTTTTCCCGGCGCATAGATATTGCCTTCCGATACCTGACGTACAATATCCCTAAGCAGCGTGGTTTTTCCGCACCCCGGCGGCGCAATAATCAGCGTATTGAAAAAGGAGGCATTCTCGTAAAGGCAATCCATCACCCCATCTGCCGCTCCAAGCACTTCATGGGAAACCCGGATGTTCATAAAGCGGATGTGAGAAATGTTCCGAACAGTCCCGTCTCCATTTAAGATCACCTGCCCTGCCACACCAATCCTGTGTCCTCCCTGTACGGTTAAAAAGCCCTGCCTTATCTCATTCTCAAAAGCATACAGGGAATGACGGCACACATTTTGAAGTATTTCATCCATTTCCTTCTCCGTAATGCACCATATATCCTGACAGTTGTAGTCTGTAAGCCCTTTGTCTGACAGAAACCTTTCCCTGCCCGACAAAAAAACCCGTACCGGCCGCCCGATAGCAAGGCGTATTTCCTGAAGTTTGTCCACCTGCATAAGCGCCTGCTCCCATCTGGGCTTCAAAGAATCCGGAAATATACGTAAAATTTCTTCTTTTTTTGTCATTATAATCCCTCTTGTTTCCAACTAATCTTCCATTATTGGGTAAACTCAAATTTATTGATGAAAAAACCTTCGGAAATTTTCTTTTTCAATCTGTCCACCTCTTATCCCAATATATGAAAAATTGTCCAAGTTATGCCTGAAAATTACACTATTGCTGGCACAATACAATTTGATAAGTGCATAAAAAAAATATACGATATATTTTAAATGAAGAAACAGGAGGTTCTTATGGAAAATTCGCAAAAATATATAAAATGTTATCTGGAATATTGCCAAATCCAAAAACGACTAAATGAAAAAACACTACGGGCATATCAAATAGACTTAGTTCAGTTCTATAACTTTATTCAGCCAACCAATATTTTAGAAACTACACCTGAAATATTGGAAAATTTTTTTGCAAATCTTCATCAAAAATACAAGCCTAAAACAGTAAAAAGAAAAATTGCTTCTCTAAAAGCCCTCTTCCACTATTTTGAATATAAGGAACTAACCGAGCAAAACCCCTTTAACAAAATACAAGTAAGATTTCGTGAGCCTGTTCTCTTACCGAAAACCATTCCTCTTTATATCATAGAAGCATTTTTATCTATTATATATAAACAGATAAAAACGGCCAAAACAGATTATCAAAGGAAAAACGCCCTAAAAGATGCCGCTGTAATAGAGCTGCTTTTTGCCACTGGAATGCGTATTTCAGAACTCTGTTCTTTGAATGTGGATGATATAAATTTATGTGACAAAACTGTATTGATTTATGGAAAAGGCTCCAAAGAAAGAAAAGTACAAATTGGAAATGATGACGTCATCAATACCTTAGAAAAGTATAAAAATGACTATGAAAGGGAAATACAAAGCTGTAAATATTTCTTTGCCAACCAAAGTGGGCGGAAAATATCGGAACAATCTGTTCGCAGGATGATAAATAAATACTCTTCCCTTGCCGCAATTGACTTACATATTACCCCACATATGTTTCGCCATACTTTTGCCACCTGCCTTTTGGAAGCAGACGTTGATATCCGTTATATCCAGGAAATTCTTGGACATAGTTCTATTACCGTTACGGAAATATACACTCACGTTACTATGTCTAAGCAGAAAGATATCCTTACTACCAAACATCCCCGAAAGAATTTTCATGTATAAACTTAAAGCCATCCATCTAAAAAGAATATGTGTTTGGGATTGTTGCCCTTGTGTTTCTAATTTGATTGATAATTATTTATTATCAGTCAAAAACTGGATTGCGCAATCATAGAAACGCATATGACGCTATTTTAAAAATTTTTGATTGGCAAAAGTTATATGTTGAAAGATAGGAAGGCAAATAAGGAATTATTACCGTAACACGCAAAAAAGCTGGAGCACAAGCCGATGAAAAAGGAAAGAGAAATAGATGCTCATAGATATGCCAACGATTTTGAAGAGCTTTCATTAGACGTTGTTAATCTTATATTTCAAACAGAGCATGATACTCGGGAAATTATATTAAGTGACACAACCCAAAAGACAAGAGATAAAGGTGTTGATGCATTTATTATATTAAGAGTAGGAACTTCATATTATACTTACACGGTTGAAGCAAAATTACGTAATTTTACTACCCTATCTCTGAAAGATTTTGCATCATCTATTTTATATTGTCTAATTAATACAAGTTACAGGCATTTTGTTGTCACAAATGTCCGATTTTCTGACGAAGCTGTTCGCGTAATTAATCGTTTGAACAGAAACAAATATAAGAAGATTGAGCTTATTGATGGAGAAAAGCTACAGCAGATAATTAATGAACATTTAATTCATTTTTCCAAATATCCGGATGAACTTATAAAATTTATACAAGCTCAAACATTCCAGCCAATTGTCTATTCTTTACAAACTAATTCTGTCAGAATTAATGAGTCACTTATTATAAAAGTTGATTCTCGTGAGAAATATCTTAGAAAAATAGAAGATTACATAGAGAAAGGCTATAAGCTATTTTTGATCACAGGTTCATTTGGGGTTGGAAAACATACATTAATTAAGGAATGTATGGAGAATTTAAATTCTGATATTATTTGTCAGGAAATTGATTTATCCATTGTACGAACTCCTAAATTGTTGATTTGGGAATTATTGAAATTTCTTTTTGGGATTGAAATGGAAGAGTTATTTGAATCAGTTGATGACAAGAAAGAAAATAGTATTGGTCATCTGGCTGATTTTCAGGTTTTCCCGTATTCTAATAAAGAGTTAATATATGCGCTAAATGTTTTATTAGATAAAAATACAGATTCATATGAAGATACTATTTATTATATGAATTTGCTGTGCGGTAATATTATTGAACAATACTTTTCAAATTCAACTATTGCCTTTAGCATAGTCAATTTACATTGTGCAACACAGGAAATGATCAATTTTATTTTGGATTTTTTGAACTGCCTTATTAAAAACAAGTTTGTAATATTGATCAATCTACTATATCCTCAAATACAGGGGGAAATAAGGTATTTAACTTTGGAGCAGTGGTATAATTATATCCACTTATTAAAAAATTTTAGGACGGAAAAATTACCTGTCATAATTCCATTAGAAAATTATAAAGAGGATGAAGCAAAGTTTGTTATTGAACAATATTTACCGATTCACTCACTTTCAACAGAATATAAACAAAAATTTATTGAGTATTTTGGAACAAATCCTCATGATATGTATATTGCTTTGTCTATTATCAAAAAGAAAAAACTATATACGGAAAAAGCACTAAGACAGATAATAGATCAGACACTTCCCCAGATGTTAGAGGAAATGATATATATAAATATTCATAAATTGAATTTTCCTGCTTCGGATATATGCCGCGAATTATTAACTTTTCTTGTCGTCATGGAAGGGAGTTTGCCATATTGCGTATTTGATTATATTTCTGAAAAATATGTAATAAATGATTTTTCTTTTCTTGAAGAGATTGGCTTATTTAAATTTCAAAATGACTATTTGACCTTAAAGCAGGGAATTAGCTTAGAAATTATTAAAAAATATACCAATCCATTGCAGGAAAAAATGTGTGCCGGTTGGCTATTTGATCATATTCATGAAACCGGCCTGGACTCTGTCAGAAAAGCCTATTTTAAGTATAAATTTTTGTATTTAAAATCTCCGGCAAAGGTTGTTGATAATACGTTAAATGTAACTGGTTATTTAAAAAGGAATCAAGCGTATGACCTTGCAATATCAGTTACAAATATGTGCTATAATTTCTATAAGATAAAACATGAAACGAAACAATACTTCATTTATGTAGTGGAATATTTAGAACTTTTGTCAAATATTAATCCTTATAATTCACAGGATATCTCTATTTTAATAAAAGAAGTCAACGAACTACGACTTGAGTTAGAATCATTTCATCAGACTGATCTTGAAATTATAAATGCCAACATCAAGTTTGCGTTCATACTTTATAAAAAGGAGAAAATGAATTATAACTATCAAGCATGTGAAGAATATATTAACTATATTCTAAATTATGAAAATATTCTGGAGGATAAATCTTATTTTATAAAAGCGTATATTTATAAAGCATTAATCAAAAAGGAACAAGGTCTAAGAAATAAGTTTATTATTAATATTTTACAGGCATTGCGCAAATATCCGGACAGTAAAGAGATAAAGATAGCTTATTATGCGAATCTGGCGGCAATGTATAAAACAAAACATTTGGATATCTCAATTAAACTTTTAAGCCTTATAATGAATATAGCGCAAGGAGATATTACGATCAGGGGAAGTCTGTGGACGGAAATCGATCTTTTGCAGTATCGATGCTTTATGGGAAGTGCAAAGTATGATGAAATCAAAATAATTAGAAAAAAAGCGGAGCGAATTGCATCCACTAATAACCTGGCAAGGTCATTCAATGTAGAAGGATATTTTTATTTAAAGCAGTTTAATATGTTAAACGCAAAAGAATGTGCAGAAACATCTGTTGCTATGAGCTTAACTGCAGGAGAAAGTAAACTGTATTTTTTATTTACCCTTAATCTCATATCCATACTGCGATTGATGAAATTAGATTATAAGAATTATTTTTATGATGCACTTCGCTGGTTTCAAAGACATGAAACAGAAATTATAAAAAGAGTGAAAAACAACAGGAACAGACAAGACGATCATATGTTTTCTGCTATAATCAATCTTATCATTTTGTCTCAGGAAATGAAAATATCCTTAAATAAAATTAGTTCGGATGAAACTATCATAAATCTTATGCAGCTTTCATGTAGCAAATTGCTCAAACTGGTGCCCGATTATTATAAATTTTGTAATTCAATTTTTATTTTGTATTAAAAGCAGAGAGAGTGTGTGAAATAATTTCTGTTTTATAGTAACTGGTCTATTAATATGTATCCGTTTGTACTGTCAATATAAGAAATATTGGCTTTGATATGATGACATTTTTTTTGGAAAAGCTCCGTTCTCTGATGCTTTGTAAGCAATAATTCCTCCTCATCATAATCTAAGCATCTTATATTAAGCATGGTATATAAATAATAAAAATAATAAATATTTTCAGAGGTATTCACTTGCCAAATACAGGCTGGGTATTCATGCTCTATTCGATCTATACGAAAGATAATTGATGAAACATAATTGGTAAGAAGATTCCGAATAAACGTTGTATCAGGGGGGCAAAACGTAAAGGGAAATATATCTACACTATATTTGGGAACCTCCAATTTTTCATGTACATACTGGTCCTGCTTTTGGATATTGTATAAATTTAAATGTGTCTCAGAAAAATTCCAAGAGTTGATAATAGAAAGAAATTTTTCTCTTGCTTTTCTTCCCATATAATTTGAAAGATAGGGTTGCTTTTTAAAATATTCCATGTATTTACTCAACTTATTAATATCATTATAGGATACAAGAAATCCATTTTCATTATCAACAATATAATCTTTGGCATATCCATATGGCGTAGCTATAACAGGAAGAGCATGTGCCATTGCTTCCAATATTACATTTCCACTTGCTTCATATTTTGAATGTACGACAAATACAAGTGCCTTTTGCATTAATGAACTGATTCCCTCATCATTTAAAGAACCCCACCACAAAATTTTCTGTGCTTCTTCAGCCTTTTCAATCATTTTATTTTGGCAATAATTTGTCCTGAATTTTTCAATATCATCAGGGGTTCCACCAACAATCCATAAAGAAGGTGTAGCCTCCTTATGCATTTTGTATATTTCACACCATGCTTCAATAATTTGAGGCAACCCTTTATTTTTATGAATTCTTCCCACAAAAAGATATCCTTTCTGTTTAGCCCATAAGTGAAATGGATCTGTTATTTCACAGTTGCTATGTATTGGATGAGATACATAATGTGAAGGCATAATATCGTGAAAAGTATATGTACGGGGACTTCCGGCATAATTGATATAGGGAGTTGTATATGCCGATCCGACCCATCGTCCGGTAAGAATCGTTTTTTCTTTGCTTATCGAATACAAGTTCTGGATATCTTCTGCCTCCGAAATGGAAGAACAAATTATATATTTGGCATTATTAAAAACGAATTGCTCTACTTGTATCCTATTATCCGGATTATCATCTGCAGCGCCTTGTAAAACTTTTCTCTTAGCATTAGAAGATACGGTATGGATAAAATAAGAATGGTATTTTTGAGCAAAATAAAGAGCAATCTCACCGGAAGACCAATATATACTATGAAAAACAAAGTTAAAATCTAAAAAATTTTGAAGAATTTTTTCTATTTCATTAATTGCATCCTGCTTATAGTATTGTATAAAATTTTTATCGGAAATTTCCAGGTTTCCTAGTTTGATCCGATAAAAAAATTGATGTCTCCCCATAGCCCAATATGTTTCTAATTTGGGAAATTTTTGACGGGTTATATATATAAAAGGGATTTGATATTGCATGAGTAGATTTATCAATGATCTCGAATATTTATTACCTCCGCCAAATTCATATGCACCTAGGGGCATGGTTGCATCACAGTGTAAATCAATAATTACAATCATTTTTTCCATAAGTATATCTTCTTTCCGACAGTTTCCTATTTGCCTTCCTATCTTTCAGCATATAACTTTTGCCAATCAAAATTTTTAAATAGCGCCATATGCGTTTCTATGATTGCACAATCCAGTTTTTGACTGATAATAAATAATTATCAATCATTTTTTATTTCAATTAAACTTTTAAAAGCCTTAATTGTTCATAAATATTATGTACATTATATTTCAAAAAATTACCATTTTCTACATCTTTTTCGCAAAAACACGTTTGTAGGAACAGTAGTTCCATTTCGTTTATTTTATTTCCGGCATATATTTATACCCGCCCTTTCCCTTAATGTAAAAATGGTATTGCACAAAAATTTTTGACTTATTATAATATAGTTAGGGATAAATACATTCTATCTAAATTTACAATTATGCCATAGCGGTTTGGTCGAAAGCTTAACTGTTACATCATGCCCGGATATGAGGGCAGCAGGCAAGAATGGAGGATTTTGATGAAAAAACAAACAAAAATATTGATTGCCGCGTTTCTTTTGTTGCTGGCGCTATTTACCGCATTTTTCATATCCGAACTGTTTCGGCGGGTTCCCCCTAATGATATTTCTGTCACCGGCAACACCGCAGGCAATTTAAATAATAACGGACTCTATGCCGAGTCCTCCGGTAAGGTTTATTTTTCGAACGCGTATGATAACGGGTGTCTTTATTCTATGAATGTAGATGAAACCGATATCGTTAAGTTAACCACCTCCCCGGTAAACTCCATCAATGTGGGCGGAAAGCATCTATACTTTTATATGGACAGCTCAAAAGCAGGCAAAGGCTTAGGCTATGTTATCCGTACATATGGCGTCTACCGTTCCCGGTTAAACGGCAAAGGAATCGAATGTTTAGATCGAAGCGCATCCGTTACCATGCAGCTTGTAGGGGATTACATTTATTACCAGCACTACAATAACAAAGAATTTACCAAGCTCTATAAAGTAAAAACGGATAAATCGGAAAATGTAAAAGTATCAGACAGTATCATCAATCCTGCCGCATGCTACAATGGTGTTATTTATTTTAATGGTACTGAAAAAGACCATTTTCTCTATGCCCTTGACACGAGAAATGATACCATAACTACCGTCTTTGAGGGAAATCTCTGGTATCCTGCTTACCACTATGGATATATTTATTATATGGATGTGTCTTCTGACTACCGCCTGTGCCGTTATTCCCTTTCTGACAATGCGGTGGAGGTTCTTACAAATGATCGTGTAGATACCTTTAACGTAGGCGAAAATTGCATTTACTATCAAAAAAATTCCGCCACCGATCCTGCTTTGATGCGCATGGGACTTGACGGAAGCAATCCTGAAGTTGTGGCAATGGGTAATTATGAAAAAATCAATCTTACCTCAAATTATGCATATTTTAACGCTTTTAATGAGCCCACTCCCGTTTACCGCACGCCCTTAAATGGCTCCGTTAACGTAACTCCGTTTACCGCTGCGGAAGCTGCGGCGGCGGAGAATGCCAAGTAAAAAGATGTGTGCCAGTTAACTCATTGTAATCAAAAAACAGATGTAATTGATAAGAGGAATCTTTATCAATTACATCTGTTTTCTTACTATCAAATATTCATCTCCCGGCCGGTAATATGGGCAGTCTGTGAAAGAATTTGATAAAAATCTTGCCATCTCATCTTCATCCAAATCCACCTCACAAGTATAGCATTCATAATCTTCATCATAAACATAATTGCTACACTGCTCACAGTTTCCTGATATACGCTTTGCTTTCTTTTTCATCCTTATACCCCCGCATACCGCAAGCTGCGCTTGCGGTACTGCCACC
>ERZ777011.2020-NODE-2020-length-18090-cov-2.842307_pt1 | contig 18090 bp, 18 predicted proteins | sample MGYA00374964_ERZ777011 | MGnify/ENA primary metagenome ERZ777011 (study PRJEB29310, sample SAMD00008975) | mouse gut metagenome | study: EMG produced TPA metagenomics assembly of the Metagenome analysis of fecal microbiota from mouse which was promoted...
ATGATATAACCAATTTTATAAAAGGTTACCCAGTGCTTCAAAGAAGAATAAGGCATAATATAAAAATAGATGAATACAGTTTAGATAAATTACAGAATAAAATAATGAATAGATTAAAAAGTAATTATGAAGTTTCAATAGAAATTGAAAAAAATATAAGGAAATTTATTGAAGATGATTATAGGCAAAGTGTTATAAAAAACAATGATTATATTGAAAGTTTATATAGAGATATTGTTTATAACAATTTTAACAAGACAAATGTATCTAAAGAACTAAAAGACGACAGAATGATATATGATAAAAAAATATGTAATGGAACTTCAAAGAAAAATATTGAAGACCTCATAGGACTAGAAGAAATAAAGAGAGAAGTCCAAAAATTCAGAAACTTATTAATATTTAACAAAAAAATATCAAATAAATTAGAAAACAAAAACATGAATATGAACATGCTATTCCTAGGAAATCCAGGAACAGGAAAAACAACAGTTGCAAGCATAATGGCAGATATTTTATATGAATTAGGATATATTAAGAAAAATAAATTTATAGATGTAACTGCAAAGGACTTAGTTGCAGAATATGTAGGACAGACTGCAATAAAAACTTCTAGAATAATAGAAAATGTTTTAGATGGAGTATTATTCATAGATGAAGCTTATTCAATAGTATCAGCAAACAAAAATGCAAGTTTTGGAGAAGAATCTATTGCAACATTAGTTCAAGCTATGGAAAAATATAAAGATAGATTGGTCGTAATTTTTGCTGGATACACATTAGAAATGAAAAACTTCTTGGATTCTAATCCAGGTATTGCTTCAAGGATAGGATATACATTTGAATTTAGTAATTATACAACCGAAGAATTAATACAAATATTAGATGGTTATGCTTTAAGTAAAGGATTTACAGTTGAAGAAGAAGCTAAAAAAAGCATAATTGAAATTATAGAAGTTGATAAAAATACTAGAAACTTTGGTAATGCAAGATTTATGATTAATCTATTTGAAAGATTAGTTATGGTTCATGCTCAAGACTTTGATGAAAAGAATCTAATGACTATAACTAAAAAAGACGTAGTAGGACTTAGAAATGAAAGCTTTAGTTTAAAGAAAAGTACTGAGGAAATACAAGGAGAACTTGATAGATTAGTTGGATTAAATAATGTAAAAAAAGAATTAGATGGATTAATAGATTTAGTCATATTAAACAACAAATTAGAAAAGAGAATACCATTAAATTTAAATATGATATTTATAGGAAATCCAGGAACAGGGAAGACGACAGTAGCAAGAATCTTTGCGGAAATTCTGTATAATTTAGGCTATATAAAAAATAATAAATTAATTGAAGTAACAGGAAAAGACTTAATTGGAGAATATGTTGGGCAAACTTCAAATAAAACAGCAAAAGTATTAGAAAATGCTTTAGATGGATTATTATTTATAGATGAAGCATATACACTGATGAATCAAGCAGGAAATAATGGTAACTATTCTCAAGATGCAATATCAACAATAACAAAATATATGACAGACTATGAAGGAAGAATAACAATAATATTTGCAGGTTATAAAGAAGAAATGAAGGAATTCTTAGAATTAAACTCTGGGCTAATATCAAGAGTAGGAGAAACAATAGAATTTGGAGATTACTCAGAAGAAGAATTACTAACAATATTTAAGAAAGAAGTAGAAAAATCAGAATTTACAATAGACAAAAATGCAGAAGAAGCAATATTAAGCATAATAAAAGAAAATATTAAAACAAAAAACTTCGGTAATGCAAGATTTGTAATAAATGTATTTAAGAAAACTCTGATGCAACATGCAAAAAGATGTAGACAAATTCAAGATATTAAAGAGTTAAAAACAATAACAATTGAAGATATACCTGAAATTAAAATACATAAGGAGAAAAGAATAGGATTTTGAAAATTTTGAAATTAATATTGTAATAATAAAACAACTTTCAATGATGATATTTGTAAAAAACATTGATTTATTTTAGAATTAATGATATAAAATAAAGAAAGAAAAACGAAAGGGGAAAATTATATGAAAAAACCAGTGATGATAGCAATAATAGCAGTAGTCATAGTAGCCATTATAGTAGCAGTAGTAGTTGGAATATCTTTAAACAAACCAAATAATGAAGAAGATGGAAATAAACCACAAGAAATTACAGATGCTGAAAGCTTTAAAAATGCTATGCAAGAAAAAGGATACATGGTAATGGATGCAAAAAGTCAATTTGCAAATTATAGTAAAATAGAAAAAGTATACATAGCTACTAACGAAAGTTATTCTTATCAAATTGAATTTTATCAAATTTCAGAAGATGCATATGCAACAAGTTTTTATAACAATAATAAATCTAAATTTGAAGCATTAAAAACAGAAAACTCTGTTGAAACAAATAATGATTTAGAAAATAAGTCAAAATATACATTAACAACAGATGATAAATATAAAGTAATATCAAAAGTAAATAATAACATTATATATGTAGATGTAAAACTTGAATATAAAGATACTGTTCTAAAAATATTAGAAGAATTAGGATATTAGAAATACAATAAAAGGTGGCTTTGCCACCTTTTATTGTATTGTAACGTAAATGAAACAAAAATGTAATATAAAATACCTTTAAATAAAGAAAAAAGTGTGTTATCATGTAAAAAAATAGCAAAAGTGAGTGAAAAAAATGGATAACAAAAGAATGAAAAGATTTAACAAAACGTTTCCTTGGTTTTCTGGATTATCAGGGGATTTGTTGTTTTGGTTTGCAATAGATACATTATTTTTAAAAATTGTTAAAGGATTTAACCCTGCACAGATTGTTTCTTTAACAAGTATATCATTAATAGTAGTTATATGTTTACAAATGCCACTATTAAAAATAATAAAGAAAATAGGAAACACTAATTCAGTTAGATTAAGTGCATTTTTACTGTTACTATCTAGTATATTAATAACATTTGGAGGAAATTATTTTATAATCGTTTTAGGAAAAATATTTTATGAGATTGCATTTACATTTCAAGATATAGCAAATGCAATACTAAAAAATAACTTAGAAATGCAAAATAGAAGTAATGAATATATAAAAGTAAAAACAAAAGCAAGTACAATATATGCTACAGCAACAATGCTAATTTCATTCATAGCTAGCATTGTATTTAATTTTAATAATTACTTACCAATGATATTGTGTATAATATGTTGCTTAATATGTTTTATATTATCATTTAATATAGTAGATTTCTCAAACTATAATAAAGTAGAAATAAAAATGACAAAAAGAAAAGTCAAGTACAGTAAGCTAATAGTAGTATTAATAATTTCATATGCATTATTTATGGGAGCTATAAAATGTGGGCAAACAAATGGAAAATTATTTATACAAGAAGAACTATTTAAAAATTTTAATGTAGAAAACACAGCTTTAATACTGGGAGCAATTGTATTAGTATCCCGTCTAGCTAGGGTATTTGCAAATCTATGCTTTAACAAAATCTATAATAGATTTAAAGAAAAAGTGGAAATTATATTACCATTATTTTTAAGTATATCCTTAACACTTATGATAATAGGCTCTTTTATTACAAGTTCACTAATTTTAAAATTTACAATTATAGGATTAGGTTATATAACAATTCTATTTATAAGAGATCCATTCAAAGTATATATGCAAGACTTAGCACTAAAAAATATTGAACCAGAATATCAACAGACATTAATAACAACAATGGAAACATCAAGAAAGACAATATATGCTATATTAAGTACAATTGTTACACTAATTCTAGTTGATAGTCCTATAATTCTAATTATATTTGCAACACTAATATTATCCATTATAGAAATATTAGTAAGTATAAGATTATATAAGATAATAGCAAGTTCAAATGTAGAAATATTAGTAGGTATGAACTTATATAAAATAATAGTAGGTTCAAAAGAAATACAAGTAAATAATGGAGGAAAAATTGAAAATAGAAATTATAAGAGAGAAATTGAAGGAACTATCTGAGCCAGAATATGCAAAATTCAATAAAAAATTATGTCCAGACACTAAAAAACAAGTTTTAGGAATACGTATACCAAAACTTAGAGTACTTGCAAAAGAGATATTAAAAGAAGAAGACTGGAGAAATTTTATAGAGAATGCAGATATTAATTGTTTTGAAGAAACTATATTAAAAGGATTAGTTATAGCATATTCAAAAATAGATTTAAAAGAAAAGCTAATATTAGTAAAAGAATTCATACCAAATATGGATAGTTGGGCAATAACAGATACATTTTGTCCTACTTTAAAAATAAAGCCAAAAGAACTAGAAGAAATATGGAACTTTATATTACCATATACTAAGTCAAAAAAAGAATTTGAAGCTAGATTTAGTATAATAATGATGTTAAATTATTATATAACAGAGGAATATGTTGATAAAGTAATAAAAGCAATAGATGAAATAGAAAATGATGCATATTATGTTCAAATGTCAAAAGCATGGTTAATAGCTGAAATCGGAATAAAATTTAACGAAAAAGCAATGAGATATTTAGAAGGAGAAAATAAACTAGATAAATTTACATATAATAAATCATTGCAAAAAATGATAGAATCATATAGAATATCTGATGAAACTAAAACAATGTTAAAAAACATGAAAAAATAAATGTAGGGGCACCGTTTGTGGGAATACATCGTAGGAAAGACACCACTGTGCCCAATGAGGAGACAACATGAACAAAATTTTATTAATCGAAGATGATTCAACAATCAGAATGGGAATAAAATATTATTTAGAAGAAGAACGGTTTTGAAATAATAGAAAAAGAAGAAGGAAATGAAGCGTTTGAATACATAAAAAAAGGAGAAGACATTTCCTTAATATTATTAGATGTAAATTTACCAGATATAAACGGATTTGATTTATTCAAAAAAATAAAAGGATTAAGAGACATTCCTATAATATTTTTAACTGCAAATGACTTAGAAGTATCAATAGTAAGGGGAATAGACATGGGAGCAGAAGATTATATAACTAAACCCTTTAGAGCAAGAGAATTATTATCTAGAATCAACTCAGTATTAAGAAGAAATAAAAAACAAAACAATAAAAATATTATAGAAATAGAAGGTATAACAATAGACTTAGGTCAAGCACGAGTATTAAAACAAGGAAAAGACATTATGCTAACAGCATTGGAATATAAAATCTTAATAACCTTAGCATTAAACCCTAATATAGTATTTTCTAGAGAGCAAATACTAGCAGATATTTGGGATGTAAACGAAGATTTTGTTAATGATAATACTCTAACAGTGTATATAAAAAGAATTAGAGAGAAGATAGAAGACAATCCAAATAATCCAAAGATAATAAAAACAATAAGAGGTATGGGATATAAGGTGGAAATTTAGATGTTTAGAGATGTAAATAAATTAAGACCATTAATTATACAAGTAATACTATTAATGCTTTTTACTATTTTAGTTAGTATATATGCAATACATACACATAATATGTATAAACAAGAAATTATTAGAAACAATGCAAGCATAATAGGAGTTATAATAGAAAAATATCCTAATATAGAAATAGAAGCAATTAAAGAAATAATTTCAGATGATGCAAATATTGAACAAGGAATAGAGGCTCTAGGGAAATATGGAATTGATGATATTGAAAACTTAGATGAAATTGCAAGTATAAGTAAATTAAAAAACAAAATGGTTGTAGGAAATATCATTTTTGTAGTATCAGTCATTATAATATATATGTTAATAAATTTATACTTTTATAAAAAAGAAGATAAAAGGTTAAATGATATAAGTAAATACATAAACAATATATTAAACAATGATTACTCGTTAGACATTAGAGAATATGATGAAGATTCAATAAGTGCACTTAAAAATTACATTTATAAAATAACAATAAAACTTAGAAACATGAGTGAACATTCTAAAAAGGAAAAACAATATTTAGAGGAGGCACTATCAGATATATCACATCAATTAAAAACACCACTTACAAGTGTAATGGTAATGAATGAACTACTTGAAAATAGAAATTTAGAAGAAAGTAAAAGAAAGGAATGTCAGCAAAAAAGCAAACAACAATTAGAAAAAATACAATGGTTAATAACTAGTTTACTTAAAATTTCTCAAATAGATAGTGGAACAATAAAACTAAAAAAAGAAAATGTAAATGCAAAAGAATTAATTAATAAAACTTTAGAACCATTAATTATACAAATAGAAGCAAAAAGTATTACTTTAGTACAAGACATAGAAGAAAACCTAGAAATAATTTGTGATGAAAATTGGACTGTAGAAGCATTAATAAACATAATAAAAAATGCTTATGAACATACAGAAAAGGATGGCACAATAAAAATAACAGTAAAAGGAAATCCGATATATAATGAAATAAAAGTAGAAGATAATGGAAGCGGAATAAAAGCAGAAGATGTAAATCATATATTCGAGAGATTTTATAAAGGAAAATCTAATAAAGAAAGTATAGGAATAGGACTAAATATGTCTAAAACAATAATAGAAAAACAAAATGGTACTATTGAGGTAGAAAGTACAGAGGGTATGGGCACTTGTTTTACAATCAAAATATTCAGGTTTTAAAAAATTATATATAACATATGAGGTAATTATATTAATTTATCTAGCGAACTCAAAAGGCCACGTAATGTGAGAAAGAAACAGATAATGTTATAGATACATTACATTACTTTGCAGGTAATCCGTGAGCAGCAGGCTGTTTGAGCTTCGCTTACAAAATTAATATAATTACCTCAATTCAAATATATAAAAGTGACAAAATTGTAATATTTCTTGTCACTATAAAGTCATGTTATATAGGTATAATTAACCCATAAAAGTTAAGGGGAGGATAATAAAATATGGAAATTTTAAGAGTTGAAAATTTGTGCAAAACTTATGGTAAAAACGAAACACTTGTAAAAGCACTAGATGGAATAAGTTTTAGTATTAATAAGGGAGAATTTGTAGCTATAGTAGGAGCAAGTGGAAGTGGAAAATCAACATTATTGCATATACTTGGAGGTGTAGACAAACCAACCTCAGGAAAAGTTTTTGTAGATAATAAAGATGTATTCAAATTAAATGAGACAAATTTAGCAGTATTTAGAAGAAGGCAAGTAGGACTTATTTATCAATTTTATAATCTAATACCAATTTTAAATGTTGAAGAAAACATGACACTTCCATTATTATTAGATGGAAAGCAACCAGATAGTAGATATTTAGAAGAATTAATAGACACATTAGGACTAAGAGGAAGAGTAAAACATTTACCAAACGAACTATCAGGAGGGCAACAACAAAGAGTATCAATAGGTAGAGCATTAATGAATAGACCAGCAGTATTACTTGCAGACGAACCAACAGGAAATTTAGACAGTAAAGCGTCAAGAGAAATTATCGAACTATTAAAACTATCAAACAAAAAATATGAGCAAACAATTATAATGATAACACATGATAATAGTTTGGCATTAAATGCAGACAGAATAATTACTATTGATGATGGTAAAATCGTTAGTGATAAGAAGGTGAAATAAATGGTAATATTAAAAAACTTAACTATAAAACACCTTCTAATGAATAAAAGAAGAACTTTAGTTACGATAATTGGAATAATATTATCAACATCATTAATGTTAGGTATTGGGCTATTGTTCTCAAGTTTTCATCAAGCTATGCTTAATGATGCTATAGAAAGCAATGGAGATTATAATGCAATTTTTAGTCAAATAGAAGGAAAAGACTTAAATGCACTAAAAGAGAATGTAACTATAAAAGAAATCTTTTATGAACAAAATATTGGATATGCACACTTAGAAGGAATACAAAATAAAAGCAAACCATATTTAAGATTAAAAAGTGTTAACAAAGATTATCTAAAAAGACTGAAATTAATGGATGGTAGAATGCCTAATAATTCAAATGAATTATTAATATCTAACCATATAGAAACTAATGGAGGAGTAAAACTAAATGTAGGAGATAAAATCAAATTAGAACTTGGATATAGAGTTGATGAAGATGGATATACATTAGATATTGTTCAACTAATAAATAAAGATAACGAAAAATTTTATTATAATGATGGTGAAATTATAACTACACTACGTTATACAGAAAACGAAAAATTAGAAATTTGTGAAACAAGAGAATTTACTATAGTTGGACTTGTAGGAAGAAGTAATCTAGAGGAACACTTTTCTTGTGGATATTCAGTATTTACATTAAAAGAAGAAATTAAAGATGAAGATAAAGTAAATGGTTATGTAATATATAAAAATCCTAGTAAGACATTTGAGAATTCAGAAAAGTTAGAAGAAATATTAAAACTTTCTAAAAATGATATAAAATTTAATAATCAACTATTATATTTTTATGGAACAAGTCAAAGTGGAAATTTTACAGCAACAGTAGCAGGTATGATGTCAATTGCACTTGCATTATTATCAGTTGGATGTATCATTGTAATATATAATTCATTTGCAATATCTACAATGGAAAGAAAAAAACAATTTGGTCTATTATCAAGTATAGGTGCGACTAAAAGGCAGATAAGAAATACAGTGATTTTTGAAGCACTAATAGTAGGAAGTATAGGAATAGTAATAGGTGTAGCAGGAGCATTTTTAGGAATATATGTAGTACTTCAAATATTAAATAATCTTATTCAAGATATGATAGGAATGGCATTTGAATTAACAATAAATCCTATATATGTAATTATTCCTATAATATTTATGTGTATAGTAATACTAATATCTGCTTGGATACCTGCAAAAAGAGCAAGTAGGGTTACACCAGTAGAAGCAATACGTCAAAATGATGAAATAAAGATAAACAAGAAGAAAATAAGAACAAGTAAATTAATAAGAAAAATATTCGGAGTAGAAGGGGAAATTGCACTAAAAAATATAAAAAGGAACAAAAGAAAATACAGAATAACAATTATATCTTTATTTATAAGTATAGTATTATTTATATCATTTAGTTCATATCTGCAATTCCTTATAGGAACAAGTGAAGGCTTAGTATATCCATATAATTATGATAGTGTAGTATATTTTTATGATGAAGGTGAAGAATTAAAAGAAAGAGTTACAAAAGATGTATTAAGTATAGAAAATATAGAAAAATACTCAATAATTGATGAACTTTGGTTCCCATATGAGAAACTTGAAGAAGACAGATATAATAAAGAATATTATGAATATTATAAAAAACTATATGAAGAAGAATTTAGTATAAAAATTGTAAAGATTTTAGACGAAGAATATAAAGAATATATAGAAAAAATTAAAGGGAATTATGGTCAATCAATATTACTTAACCAAGCAAAAATCAGAAAAGATTCTGTAACAAACATAGTAACTCCACTACAAAACACTAAAAATCTGAGCTTAAATTTAAAAATACCAAAATATACAGATGATATGGATAATGAAGATACAAAAGTAGTGCTAGAAGAAAAAGAAACATTTAAAATAGATAATATTATAGCGACAAAAGAAACAATATTTGCAACAGAACACTATAAATATAGAGAATCCGCAACTTTAATTGTAAATGATGAAACATATAATAAAATATATGAATGGAAAAAAAGAAATATAAAAGATGATACTGCTTATTCACCAACAATGAAAATATTAATAAAGACATCAGAAATTAAGAAATTTGCAGAAGAAGGAGAAAAAATAGAATCAAAATATAATTCAGGAAATCATGAAATTTATGTATCAAATATTGCTTTAAATAATCAGCAAGAGAAAAATTTAGTAATTGCAGTAAAAATACTTTTATATGGTTTCATAAGTTTAGTAACATTAATTGGAGTTACAAGTGTATTTAATACAATAAGCACAAGTATATCTTTAAGGCAAAAGGAATTTGCGATGTTAAGAAGTATGGGGCTAACACCTCGGTGGATTTAATAAAATATTGTTCCTAGAAAGTTTATTCTTTGGATTAAAATCGTTAATATATGCACTACCAGTTTCATTTTGTGTAATATTTTTAATATCAAGATCAGTAGCAAATATAATGGAATTTAGCGAATTTTTAATACCTTGGAATAGTATAATAATCTCAGTAGTAGGAGTATTTGCATTAGTACTTTCAACAATGATGTATTCAGCCAGCAAAATAAAAAAAGAAAATATATTAGAGGCAATAAGACAGGAAAATATATAAAAATTATAACATTTCTGTAAAATACATTTAAGAATATGTAGGGACGCCCGAAGGGCGTCCGTTATAATATCTACACACAAAACGTCTGTATCCCACTAGAATATGGTGCAATATCATACTGTTGAAAAAACACCGTCAAGCAATTAGGTGTAATATAATAACTTTCAGGATTAAAGGTCTCTAAAACTAATTCGCAATAATTATCAAAAAAATACTCTGGGTTTTCTGCAATCTGTCTATTAATTGATTTAAACACATCTATTAAAAAATAGGGATTATTATTCCAAAAACAATAAAAAGGAACTTGGTAGCAATTTAACAAATCCCAATTTTGAGAAGAACGAATGGTATTACCATGAGCACCACCAGAAAAAATATATTCATCATAATATAAACTAAGCAAATTATCAAAGTTATATGTAATATTAAAATCCAACATAACCTCATAAGTCATTAAAGGGTAACCATTACTAGAATTAAAATCATAAAGCTCTTTAGCCTCTGTAAACAATTCATTTTCAGCCCTTCTTTGGAGATTTAAAGCAATACTTTCATTATATAAATTAAAACACTCCATGCAATTAGAGTAATCAGAATAAGTTATTTTAGGGTAAGATATAGAATACTTAAGGATCAAAGCCTTTTTATAAAACAAATCTTTCTCTAATTTAATAGTTTCAATGTGATTCATAATAAATCCTTTCAAAATAAAATTTTAATAACATATTATATTCATGATGTAGGGGCTTAGGTTACACCGTACCCACTAGAAAAAATATAAATTATAGCATTACTATAAAATATATTAAAAACAATGTAGAAACAAATTAAACAAATTTTGACAAAAGATTTAAAAGTGACAATATAGTCATTTATTTTTTTATTTGGTTGTGTATAATTAAATAAGAAAAAAGGTGATATTATGTTAAAATTAATTGTTTGTATATTAGAAATAATAGATATATTAATGATACTATATGGAATTTACTATGTTATTATAGGAATATTTGTATTTTTAAAGGAAAAAAAGATAAAGAAGACAAACGCAAAAAATAGATTTGCGATTATAATTCCTGCACGAAATGAAGAAAAGGTAATAGGAAATTTATTAGATAGTTTAGAAAAGCAAAAATATCCAAAAGAATTATACGATGTTTTTGTATTTCCGAACAACTGTAATGACAAAACAAGAGAAATTGCAATAGAGAACAATGCAAAAATAATAGAATGTTCAAAAAAAATAAAATCAAAAGGAGAAGCACTAAAATATAGTTTTAAATACTTAAATGATAATTTTAACTGTTATGATGCATTTATAATTTTTGATGCAGACAATGTAGTACATCCGCAATTTATAGAAAAAATGAATGATGCTTTATGTAGTGGATACCAATTAGCACAAGGATATAGAGACAGCAAAAATCCACATGACACATGGATATCTAATTGTTATACACTATATTATATGATACAAAATCATTTCTTCAATAGAGCAAGAATGAATATAGGACAATCTAGTTTTATCAATGGAACAGGATTTATGATAGCAAAAGAAAGGCTGTACAAAAAAGGTTATAACCCTAAAAGCATGACAGAAGATATAGAATTATCTGTAAAATGTGCAATAAATAATGAAGAAATAGCCTTTGTAAGAGAAGCAATAACATATGATGAACAAATTACAACTTTAAAAGAATCTTTTAAACAAAGAATGCGTTGGTCAATAGGAACAAATCAATGCTTATTAAATTATGCACCTAACCTAATACAAGAAGGAATAAAAGGAAAGTTAAATTGTATTGATGCTTTAATATTTTTAATGGCACCAACATTGCAAATTGTAAGTAGTATTGCATTTGCATTACATATAATATTAGCAATAATATATGGAATTAGTAATGATATATTGTCTTCAATTTTATCTTGTTATTTAACAAGTATTGCTCTATCAATCTTTGCAATAAAATCTAACAATAAAAGAATAAAAGATAACTTAAAGGGAATATTGACATTTCCAATATTTATATTAACATGGATACCAGTAAATATAATTGCATTATGGAAAAGAAATTATAAATGGGAAAGAATAGAGCATAATAAGGGTATTACTATAGAAAAGATACTAGAATGCAATAATCAAGAAATAAAAAGTGCTTAAATAATTTGCTTTTTTCTGATATAGTGATATAATAACTACAACAAAAAAAGATAGGAGTGAAGATTATGGAAAAATACAAATGCACAGTATGTGGTTATATTTATGATGAAGAAAAAGAAGGAGTAAAATTTGTTGATTTACCTGATGATTGGGTATGCCCATTATGTGGGGTAGGAAAAGAAATGTTTGAAAAAGTCGAAGAATAATTTAAAATCGTTTTCAAATTTAGAAAATGTAAGGGCGCAATCGGAGAAAAAATCCGAAAACGCCCTAAAGTGCTAAAAAGGAGGAATAATTAGTAATGAAGATTACAGAAGATATAATATATATTGGAGCAGACGATAAAACGATAGACTTATTTGAAGGTCAATATGTTGTCCCAAATGGAATATCATATAATTCTTATCTAATAAAAGATGAAAAAAATGTAATAATGGATACAATAGATAAAAGAAAATCAAAAGAATGGTTAGAAAATCTAGAAAAAGCATTAGATGGTAAAAAACCAGACTATTTAGTAGTATCACACATGGAACCTGATCATGCCTTTAACATAGGCGAAATAGCAAATAAATATACAGAAATGAAAATAATTGGAAATCAAAAAACATTTGTAATGTTAAAACAATTTTTCAATATACCAAATTTAGAACAAAGAAAAGTCGAAGTAAAAGAAGGAGAAGAAATAAACATAGGAAAACACACTTTGCAATTTTTTATGGCACCAATGGTCCATTGGCCAGAAGTAATGGTAACCTATGAAAAAACAGAAAAAATCGTATTTTCAGCAGATGGATTTGGAAAATTTGGAACACTTGATGTAAAAGAAGAATGGATAGAAGAAGCAAGAAGATATTATTTTAATATAGTAGGAAAATATGGAGCACAAGTACAAGCATTATTAAAGAAATTAGCTACATTAGATGTAAAAATGATTTGTCCATTACATGGTTCGATATTAAAAGAAAATATAGAATATTATATAGACAAATATAATATATGGAGCAGTTATACACCAGAAGAAGATGGAATACTCATTGCATATGCTTCTATATATGGTAATACTGCAAATGTAGCAAAAAAATTAGCTGAAAAATTAGAGCAAAAAGGAGAAAAAAAAGTAATATTAAAAGACTTAGCAAGAGATGATATGGCAGATGCAATAGAAGATGCATTTAGATATGACAAAATCATACTTGCTGCTTCAAGCTATAATATGGGAGTATTTCCACCAATGGAACAATTTTTAAATCAATTAAAGGCAAAAAATTATCAAAATCGTAAAATTGGTATAATTGAAAATGGAACTTGGGCACCATCAGCAGGAAGATGTATGAAAGAAATAATAAGCAATATGAAAAATATTACAATTTACGAACCAACTATAACAATAATGTCAACTTTAAATGAAGAAACCAGTAAAAAATTAGAAGAGTTAGCCTGTAAAATTTTAGAAAATTGATAAAAACAAAAAAATATGATAAAATACACTAAAAAACAAAGGAAAAATTAATCAAATAAATTTTGGAGGTAAAACATTGAATGAGCTAATAATATCACACAAAAGAGGACTATCAAATGTAGAAAAGGTAATAATATATTTCTTTATATACTCATTTTTGGGATGGTTACTTGAAGTTATATTTGCAATATATGTTGAACGTACATTTGTAAATAGGGGATTTCTATTTGGACCAATTTGTCCCATATATGGCTTTGGGGCTTTAATATTAATAGGCAGTTTAAGAAATGTAAAAGGAAATAAAATATTAAAGTTCATTATAGCAGTTATAGCATTTTCTGTATTTGAGTATATAGTATCCTATATATTAGAGATTTTATTTAATCAAAGATGGTGGGATTATTCAAATGATATATTAAACCTAAATGGAAGAATAAGTATATTATATTCATTAGTTTGGGGAATACTTGGAATATTTTTTACAGAAAAATTACATCCATTTGTAAGAAAAAAAGTAAAGAAACTATTATCATTAATTTCAGAAACAACTCAAAAAATTATAGTATATGTTTTACTAGGTGTATTTGTTATTGATGAAATTTTTTCAATCTTATCACATTTGAGTTAATACTTCAATGAAAATACTATAGAATGTGTAGGGGCAATTAGTAATCGCCCATTATAAGAAATCGCATTTATTCTTAGGAAGGAAATAATAGAAAAAATGAAAAAAAAGAAATTCACAATAACAGGGATAAGTATATGGAGAATATTTGCATATTTTGTTATATATAGTTTCATAGGATATATAATAGAAACCTTATATGCATTTGTTTTGTATGGAGTTATAGAATCAAGGCAAAGCTTTCTATATGGACCATTTTGTTCAATTTATGGACTAGGAGCAGTAGTAATGATATGCACATTACAATACTTTGGAAAAGATATACATACATTATTTTTAGGTGGCTTTTTAAGTGGAAGTGTTACAGAATATATTGTAAGTTTTGTTGGAGAGACGCTACTTAATACAAAATGGTGGGATTACTCGGACAAGTTTCTAAATATAAATGGTAGAATATGTTTGATATATTCAATATTTTGGGGATTACTGGGTCTATACCTAATAAAAGTTGTAAATCCTTTAATCGATAAATTAATTAATTTTATAAAAACAAAATGTGGAGTAGTTAAATTAAGAAGTGTTGCAACTATATCAACAGTAGTATTAATAATAGATTGCATAGTTTCGGGACTAGCAATAGATTTTTTCCTAACAAGAGTTGCAGTAGAGAATGATTTAGAGGTTTCATATAAGGAACAAAGATTAGAAAAATATAATCAGGTATATATAGAAAATACTAACTTATCAAAATTTATCTATAAATATTGGGGAAATAATAAGATGATAAAGACATATCCAAATTTAACGATAAAACTAGCAAATGGAGAATTAAAACGTATTAGCGAATATTATCCAGACATTCCTCCATATTACCTAAAAATCAAAAAATAAAGCAGGAGGTCTAAATGAAAGTATTAAAAAGAATAATAATTTTAATAATAATTTTAGCAATGTTAGGAATAGGCATCATAGCAGGTATAGCTATAAACGATGGATATAATATGTATAAAGTAGCAATACAAGAAACCTCTTTAGAAGATAAAATAGATAGCATAAAATCAATAGAAAACTATACAAAATTAGAAGAAATGCCACAAATTTATAAAGATGCTGTACTTGCGGTAGAAGATCATAGGTTTTATAGACATGGAGGAATAGATATAATATCAATAGGTAGAGCTGTAATAAAAGATATACAGGCAATGAGTTTTGTGGAAGGTGGAAGTACTATAACACAACAAGTTGCCAAGAATACATACTTTACACAAGAAAAAAAGATTACAAGAAAAATAGCAGAAGTATTTATGGCAAAAGAAATAGAAAAAAATTATTCAAAAAATGAAATATTAGAATTTTACTTAAATACAAGTTATTTTGGAGATGGATATTATACTGTAAAAGAAGCATCAAATGGATATTTTAAAAAAGAACCTATAGAAATGACAGACTATGAAAGTATAATGCTTGCAGGAATACCAAATGCACCAAGTGTATACTCACCAACGAAAAGTCCAGAATTATCAAAGCAAAGGCAAAAACAAGTAGCTAATGCAATGGTAAAACATGGATATATCACAAAAGAAGAAATAAATAAAATATTACAAAATAATTAGAAATCATATCCAATATAATTTTATGTACAAAAACTAAAATATTGTCATATCATACAATAGGTGAAATATAAATGAAAATTTTAAAACCATTTAAAGAATTGTATGAAGATGCAAAAAATATTAAACAAAGAGATCCAGCTTCAAGAAATATTTTAGAAGTAATGATATTATATCCAGGATTTCATATATTAATATTTCATAAACTATCACATTTTTTATATATCCATAAGTTATTTTTCTTAGCAAGATTAAACTCTCAAATAGGAAGATTTTTTACAGGAATAGAAATACATCCAGGAGCAAAAATTGGTAGGAGATTTTTTATAGATCATGGAATGGGAATTGTAATTGGAGAGACAGCAACAATAGGAAATGATTGTACAATGTATCATAATGCAACACTAGGAGGAACAGGAAAAGATAAATATAAAAGGCATCCTGATATTGGAAATAATGTAATGATTGGTGCTGGTGCAAAAGTACTAGGACCTATAAAAATAGGTAATAATGTAAAAATTGGAGCAAATAGCACAGTTCTAAAAAATATACCAAATGATGTAACAGTAGTGAAATGTAACAAGATAATAAAGAAATAATTGGTGTACATTGAACACATATACATTCCTCCAGAGAAATAAAAAATTAAAAGTAAAGGTATTTTTGATTTTCACGATATTCATTTCCCCATTCTACCATAGAATCTAATATAGGTTTTAAGCTCAAACCTGTATCAGATAAAGAATATTCAACTTTAGGTGGAACTTCTGCATATACTTTTCTTAAAATAAGACCAGAAGTTTCCATTTGTCTTAAATTATTAGTTAATACATTTTTTCAATTCTCCAAATCTTTTTGTTCCAGTTAGTAAATCTCTAATAATTAGAACTTTCCATTTATCTCCAATTAAGCCCATTGTTATTTCAACAGGACAAGCAGGTAATTCTGTTTTCATAAGTTTAAACTCCATAAAAGGAGTATATCAAAGAAATCATAAAAAGTAAATAACTATAACACTAGAAAATTAATAATAGTATAAAAAAGGAGGGTAGTACAATAAAAGAATATAAGTAATATAAAAAATTTAAAATTTTTTATATTCTATAAGCTATGAAAATACACAAAAGTATCTTTGAAGAAACTATGCCACTTTAAAGTGCCTACTTTACAATGGAAAAATATTCTATTAAAATTAAGACAGTTGTTAGCGAAGCATGAGCTTTACAAATGTCTTATGCAGTAGCTGATTACAGAAATTGAAAAATATAGTAGCTACTAAATTAAGTTAGCCGTGTGAGTAAAACGAGATATGGATAACTTATGCAACTGAGCAAAAGCGAAGTTGTAAACAATAAAAATAATTGGAGGTATTTAGTTATGGAATTAAAAAGAATTGATTTAAAAAAAGGATTTGTAGAAGTATATGATTTTGGAGAAATAAAATTACACAGTTATCAAACAAATGATTTAATGTATGATGAAAGTTATATTTTAGAAAATAAGGATAATGTATTATTAGTAGAATTTCCAGCATTTTATGATAATTTAGGAGAATTTGTAAAAGGACTAAATAAAAATATAGTAGGAAAAGTATTTTCAGATCACCCAAATGGTGGAACAATTTTCAAAGATGTAAAAGGGTATGCTTCAGAAGGAACAATTAAATCCATGAAAGAAGGAACTATAAACGGATTAGTAACAAATTTTGAAACAGCCTTTGGAGGAACATTTGCAAAAGAATATCATGAAATAACAGACATATTAAGGGATAATAAAGTAAATATAGGTGGATTTGAGTTAAATATAACATATCATGAAGAAAATATTGAAATTGAGTTCCCACAAATAGGATGTGTATATACACACATGTTAGGACACGATTGTCATTCAATCGTTGCAGGGGAAGGTCATGCAAATGTAATTATAGAACAATTAAAAGGTTATAAAGCAAAAGGATATAATTTAG
>ERZ777011.2021-NODE-2021-length-18086-cov-98.186290_pt1 | contig 18086 bp, 20 predicted proteins | sample MGYA00374964_ERZ777011 | MGnify/ENA primary metagenome ERZ777011 (study PRJEB29310, sample SAMD00008975) | mouse gut metagenome | study: EMG produced TPA metagenomics assembly of the Metagenome analysis of fecal microbiota from mouse which was promoted...
GGGTATTAATATTTGCAGCATATTTGCTCTCTTCAGCATTTAGCAGAGAATAGTCCTGAATCAACATATAAAGAGGTAAATGGCAAATGATATTCAAATGACGCATATTGATGTTCTCTTGCAGAATGTCTTCTCCCATTGATTCAGATGGTTGCGGGAATGGTTGCCTTTGGCGGTTCTTATGGCACGGATTACGTCCTTTTCTCCTTTATCACGTGTCATGATAACAAGATTCCCGCCATAAAATTTCTGATTGCAGAAGTTGATGATTTTAGGGTGGCACCGATAATGCTCCCGTAATAAAGTCTGCGGTACATTCGGAATCACTTTGCAGACAGATTGTAGGAAACTCATACGGGCACAATCATATTCAGCCTTAATCAGACATGCGTTAGCGATAAAGTCCAACTTTTTCTTATCTTCTTTCGTGACTACATTGGGGAGCTGCATGGTGTCTCCGACAATGATTGCATTTTTAGCGCATGACAATGCCAAAGCTCCTGTTTCTACCGAAACCTGTGAAGCTTCATCCATAATCAGATAATCATATACGGCATCCCGATGCAGGCTACTTACTGATGAAAATGTAGTGCTTAGTATAAATCGGATACTCTTTCTGTACCTCCCGCCAATTATCTTTCAGGTCTTCTAAAGTAAAGGCTGATTTGTCATGATTATTGCCATAAGTACGGAATAACTTATTTTTCAGATACTTCATCGATGCATCAGCCATTTATTAGCCATTTCCGCTGCATCTTTGTTGGCTAGTTCCTTTTCTAATTTTCTAAATCGCTCTTAAAATGGATAGTGTCTCGATGTTTGATAAGATTCTTCTTGGAGTGGCTATTTGATAATTGGTAGGATCCGGTTTGTGTTCTTATTATTTATCGGTTATTTCGCAGATAAAAGTAAAAGTAATTTCTTGAATACCCAAAATAGAAATGAAAAAAATGCAAAACTACTTTATCAGGCTGTTTATTGCTGCCGGGTAGGGTGAGATTTCGTTTCATATAGCCGAACGTGATATAAGGCCTATGTTTTACTGATGAAATCATTATCTTTGCAAGGGAATAGAACTGTTAATTAACAAAGAAGATATTATGCTTACATACACATACGTTGAACACGGGAAATTTGAATTACAGGAGAAGCCGAAACCGGGAATAATAGATTCACGGGATGCAATCGTGCGAGTGACTCTTGGCAGTATTTGTACTAGTGACCTTCATATCAAACATGGCAGTGTGCCGCGTGCTGTATCCGGAACGACAGTCGGACATGAGATGGTGGGTATCGTAGAAGAGATAGGGGCTGATGTGACCTCAGTCAAGCCCGGAGATAGGGTAACTGTGAATGTCGAAACTTTCTGCGGAGAGTGTTTCTTTTGTAAGCGGGGATATGTCAACAACTGTACCGATCCAAATGGCGGTTGGGCTTTGGGATGCCGCATTGACGGTGGTCAGGCAGAATATGTCAGGGTTCCTTATGCTGACCAGGGACTGAGCCGTATTCCTGATACAGTCAGTGACGAACAGGCTTTGTTTGTGGGCGATGTGCTTGCGACAGGTTTTTGGGCAACCCGTATCTCGGAGATTTCCGAGGATGATACTGTGCTTGTTATTGGTGCCGGTCCTACCGGAATCTGCACTTTATTGTGTGTGATGCTGAAGAAACCACAACGTATTATTGTCTGTGAAAAGTCACCTGAAAGAATCCAGTTTGTGCGTGAACATTATCCTGATGTATTGGTAGTGGAACCTGAAAACTGCAAGGATTTTGTGATTCAAAACAGTGAACATGGGGGTGCTGATGTTGTATTAGAGGTGGCTGGCAGTGAAGATACTTTCCGCCTGGCGTGGGAATGTGCCCGTCCCAATGCTATTGTGACTATTGTAGCTCTCTATGACGAACCACAAATTCTTCCTTTGCCCGATATGTATGGCAAGAACTTGATTTTCAAAACTGGCGGAGTGGACGGCTGTGATTGTGCCGAGATTCTTAATCTGATTGAGGAGGGCAGAATAGATACTACTCCTCTTATTACACATAGATTTCCGTTGAACGAGATTGAGGAAGCCTACCGTATATTTGAAAATAAGTTGGACGGAGTCATTAAGGTAGCCATTTATTAATGAACCGCTATGATGAATGAAGCGATTGTATGTCTAATTGAAAGTTATAAGTAATAATATGCCTGTTATCGAAATATCATCTTTATCCCATCCCGGAGTTGAAGTGTTCAGTACTCTGACTGAAACTCAGTTACGTAACCGCACCGAACCCGACAAGGGCATTTTTATTGTGGAAAGTCCGAAGGTTATTAAAAGAGCTTTGGATTCCGGTTATGAACCTTTGGCTATTTTGTGTGAGCGTAAACATATTGTCGGTGATGCTGCTGAAATCATTAAGCGTTGCTCTAATATACCTGTTTATACCGGTGGCAGGGAATTGCTTGCTACGCTGACCGGCTATGTCTTGACACGTGGTGTTCTCTGTGCCATGCGTCGTCCCACGCCACGAAGTATGGAAGAAGTATGTCAAGAAGCCCGGCGTATTGTGGTAATTGACAATGTGGTTGATGCAACCAACATCGGTGCTATTTTCCGTTCGGCAGCCGCTCTTGGCATTGATGCCGTATTACTGACGCACACCTCTTGCGACCCGTTAAACCGCCGTGCAGTCAGGGTATCTATGGGAAGTGTTTTCTTTGTACCATGGACTTGGATGGATGGTTCTCTCTCTGAACTGAAGAATTTAGGGTTTCGCACGGCTGCTATGGCACTCACGAACAACTCTATTTCTATTGATAATCCTATCCTGGCTGTTGAACCTAAATTAGCTATCGTGATGGGGAATGAGGGGGACGGACTTTCCTGTGAAACGATTGCCAAGGCTGACTATGTAGTCCGTATCCCTATGTCGCATGGCGTCGATTCGCTCAATGTAGCTGCTGCGGCCGCTGTGGCCTTTTGGCAACTTCGTGCTCCACAATCTTGAGATTAGTGTGTACCAAAGTTATAATAACCATATACTTATTCTCCACTGATAGTTGCTACAATTCTCCGATTACTACCGTAATCCCGGAATTCACAGAGATAGATGCCTTGCCAAGTTCCGAGATTCAGCTTTCCATTGGTAATGGGTACTGTGACGGTTGTTCCTATAATGGAACTTTTTGCATGAGCCGGCATGTCGTCATCTCCCTCTAAAGTATGTTGATAATATGGTTCACGTTCTTTTATCAAGTGGTTGAAGATGCTTTCCATATCAACCCGAACATCAGGATCTGCATTTTCATTAATACTTAAACCGGCAGAAGTATGTTTGATAAATAAATGCAATAACCCTACTTTGGGCAATGGTGGCAAATTACGCAGTATTTCTCCCGTTATAAGATGAAAGCCACGTCTGCGTGACTGTAATTCAAATTCTACTTGTTTCCACATATTATTATAGTTTCATTTCTATTTTGTTCCACGTAGTTTTGAAACAACTCAAATCCTATTAGATTCAATGCAGCGTTGTTATTCACGAAATGTAAAGTCTATCATATCTCATGAATTCTAATATGATTCTATTTTCAGATGTAATATATTATGATAATTGATTATCAGTGGCTTACAACTTAAAAATAGATTGCTCAAAATTTTACTTGTTTTTTCGTCAAAAATCGAAGATTTAACACTTTCCTTCGTTGCCTATCTCAAAACAGAGGGAAAATGGGGAAACCGCTCTCTTTCGTCCCGAAACCTCCGCTTTGCAAAGATAAAACATATCGGTGATAATTTCACCGATTCGGGCTGTAAAATGGAAGGCAGATTTACGGATTCTTCAACGGATTTTGGGGTGTACTTTTTGTGGTTTGGAAGGGCGAGTATTGCTTTGCATTTGGGCTAGGACTTCGGATTCTTTTGCAGCCAAAAGAGAAAGTCGGCAGATATGGCTTTGGCGAAGCCATCTTTTTCTCTCTTTGTTAGCTTTACTTTAATGCACGTATATATGAATACGGAGATAAAGTAAAGTTCGTTTCGGTGATTTATACTGTGATTCGCTTGAAAAAATGTATTCAATCTTGATTTATTCGCTCGAAAAAGTGTAATTTTATAGCGGAAAGAATAAGATTGCCCTATGCTTAAAAGAAAAATAGAGACATATTTAGCCAACTGGAAACAGACTGAGGACAGAAAGCCCCTTGTGATAAAAGGTATCCGCCAGTGTGGGAAGACATATATTGTCCAGAAATTCGCAAGGGAGAATTATGAGAGTGTGGTCTATATGAACTTCATTCTTGAAGCTGACAAGAAGTCTGCCTTTACTGGCAATATAGATGTCGATACCATCATTCTCAATCTCTCCGCTCTGATTCAAGGCAGTCGTTTCATTGAAGGGAAAACCTGTATTATCCTTGATGAGATTCAAGAATGCAAGGAAGCAAGGACAGCCTTGAAGTCATTTCATATAGACGGACGTTTTGATGTTATTGCAACAGGTTCTCTTTTAGGGGTGAAAGGCTATGGTCAAAGCAAGAAAAAGAAAGAGGATGTCGGACAAGATTCTGTTCCTGTCGGATATGAAACCGTGATTGATATGTACCCATTGGATTTTGAGGAATTTCTATGGGCAAACGGAATCGGTGAGGTGGTTATTGATTCTGTCAAGTCATGCTTTGAGAACGAAAAAACTGTTCCAAATGGGATTCACAAGGCAATGATGGAGCTGTTGTACAGATAATGCGTTATCCTTGAAGTCAAGGTAAAGTCGGGTAAGGCAAAAAGCATGACTACGGTTCTGAAGAACAAGGATGTGTATCATGTCAAGAATGCAATCAAGTTGGGCCAATATAATGTAGGACGTGAGGGGGATATACTCACCATTCCGCTTTATATGGGATTCCTTGTTGAGGATAGGCTAACGGATGTTATCATTCCTGATGTTGATTTGAGTTTATTGACTACCATTTAATTATAAATAAAGGCATTATGGCAAAGCAAATATTAGTAGGAATCAGAGAACAAGATTTGAACGAAGTTGCTCATTATCTTATGATATATCTCCCATTCAATGAGGAACTGTGTAGTTATACCGATAATTGGTTGGGTGAACTTTATGAAAACAAGTATCCTTTGGTCTCTAAGGGAATGTGGTCAGCTATAATTGACTTGAAAACGCATAAGCTCTTGAATTGGAAGCAAGAGTTTGGGTGTTTGTATTTTCAAGTCAAGGTATGTGATAGCGGAACCTATTTCTTACTTGATAAAGACAAAAAGGTGATATGCAAAATTGCCGGTTATGTTCCCAATGGCTTAATACCAGAGACGGATGATTGTGGGGATTATATCCGTTTAAGAATCAACTATGACGGCACGATAGAAAATTGGCCTGATGAGCCAGACTTTTCTGATTTTATAGAGGGGGTCGGAATCGTTGAGAAAATTGATACGAGCATTGAAGAAGAACCAATACTCGACACTAAAGTAGAGTTCACTTATAGCCAGTTGATGGCAAAGTTGCTTCGTCTTCCGAAACACCTACAGATGGAAATTGGGAGGGCCTTGATAGCGAATGCATCGGAAGGATTCGAGGAGGAAGAAGACGAAGGGTCTCTCTAATCAGAAATGCTTAAAATGGAAGATTAGGAATGATATACGGCTTGCTATAATTTGATAATTAAAAGTATAATTCTATGGATACGTTAAGTCTCACTAAAGTAACATTATTGTTCATCCTAACTTTAATAGAAAGAGACGATGGACAAAAGAAACAAATTCTGGAGACGCCAACAAATGGCTCGTGTGTTTAAGGCTCGTATGATTCTGTATGCCGCTTATGTTCATTGCATCATTCGTGAGGATGGAAGCTATTATGAACATCCTCATTGGTTTGAGTTGGCAAAAGACAAATGGGCACAAGTTTACAAAACTACAGGTACTCCGTGTAGCTGTTGGATGTGCAGGGGATTTGAATATGACCGCAAGGAGTATAAGAAAGAAACTTTGCGTATTATTCGGGAATCAATGGAGTAGTTTAAAGGGACAGGATAGGAACTAAATCTGTGCCATTATGCGCACAGATTCTGTTCCTTACTATTTGTGTAGGGCAAGACTTTATCAAAGATTAAAAACCACTACCGATATTCAGAATAAATATCTTGTAATGTATCATAAAATCCCCAGCCACAATTCGATACGCTATCAATAAGCTTTTCAATCCGTTCGTAATGACAGGCTAACAATCCGTTGAGAAAGATAAAGCGCATAGCCTTGTCGAAATTTCCCTCCAGTGTTGTATAGAACTGTTCCCACATATCGCCAAATTCAAGTGTGTATTCGCATCCTTGTTCGATATAGAACAACATTAAATCGGCAACAGTGGCCGGCTCCGGTTTTAGCTTTTGAAAATCGGAAATGACTTTTCGACATTTGGCAAATGACGGCTTTTCGGAAAATCCACGAGTTGGGAAGAACTCGTTTCTGATAGCTTTCTTGCTCTTTTCTAATTCAGCGTTGCAATCTGGGGCAAGATAAAACTCCAGATAATCTTTTGCCTCTTTACGTGCATCGTATAGTTCAAGAACAATATCGGTTATCTGTTCTTTTGTAAGTGACAACAAGTGTTTTTTTAGCTTTGCTTTTGACATAGATTGATTTTCAATTGATTGTGTATTTTACATTCCTGCTAATTTCCAAACAATCCTTTTTCTTCCATATATGCTTCCAATTGATATGTTATTAATCCAGCTGTTTTCTATAAACTGAATCCAATGTGTTTCCATCTTTGTCTTTCCATATCAACCAGCCATTATTACTGCTACCAATACAGAAATCTGCGGCAGTACTGGGACTTGAAAAAGTTTTATCTGATGTCAATACCAATATTCCGTTCTCAGTAGAAGTGTAATCTTGAAGCATTTTTTCTCGTTTTTCTTTCCAGTTGAAAGACGGAACCATTGTTTTGGCAACAGTACTTCCTTTTAGGACTGTAAAGCCATCGGAACTATAGAAGCCCTTTGCATTGCATCCTCTACCTTTGGTGTAGAATAGATGTTCTTCTTTGGGTTGTGATACATCAAAAATATTGCAACCGATAAATGATGCCAGAAACTTCACATCTTCGAAAAATTCATCCATTGAGTCCTGTTGATGCTCTGGTAGATTCGGTGCTTTAGGGATTTGTTTATTATCGCTTAAAACAAAAGCGTTTGCTTTCTTGGCTTCGGCTATCGCTTTATGTTCTAGGTATTGCACATCAACTTTAGTCATATCGGCATCTTTCGATACGAATATGAGTGCTTTTTGCCAAAACGCTTTTTTGCTGTCGTGATCTTTTACACGTTCTTTGAAATTTTCCGTTTCACCTATATATGCCTGCGGTTTTGTTAATTCATCTTCCCCCAGTAATATATAAAATGCAGGTTTTTGTAACTTCTCTTGTGTATTCAAATAGGAGAGATTAGAACGTGGTACGACAAACATTTGGCAAATTTTGTTGCTAATGAATGCGTATTGAGTTCCTTTAGGATCTCCGTCAATTAAATATGTTGTTACAGTCTTTCCCATAAATATGTCTAAATTCAATTACTTTGAGGTATAACTCATTTAAGAACTGACTTTTCTTAATGCAAATATACACTATTATCGAATATAATTCGCTCTATTTGCACTATAGAATCGTATCAAAGAATGAAATTGAATAGAATAAAGGCTGTATTATCTGAAAAAAGGTATCTCTCAGACATGGTTGGCAAAGAAACTCAACAAGAGTTTCAGTATGGTAAATGCTTATGCCTGTAATAGGATTCAACCAAATTTAGAGACCTTGCAACAGATAGCAGAGATATTGCAGGTCGATTTGAAGGATTTGATAACCGACAAATAAGGATAGGTGACATGAAGCAGTTTTCGGAAGCGACACGGGTGCAGATGCCTGCAATGGTTCACCTCACCCGAATAGGATATACTTACTTCGGCAAGTTGAGTGAAGATAAGAATGGCACGGTCTATGACGGTGATACGAATATTCTTTTGCAGGTATTTGAACGGCAGTTTAAGAATCTGAATCCCGGACATGAGGGAGAGTTTCTTCAAGTTTTGAAAGATATTCGTAAGGAACTGAACGATGATGACCTCGGTCGAGGCTTTTATAACCGTCTCAAAGCTGTTTCGCCTGTAAAGCTGATAGACTTTGATAACATGGAATAATACGTTTCATTTCACAGCCGAATTTACCTGTAAGAACGGACAGGACGAATTTCGTCCTGACATTACTTTGTTCGTAAACGGATTGCCACTTTGTTTTGTAGAAGTGAAGAAACCCAACAATCATGGTGGTATGTTGGCGGAGAGCGCACGAATGAATAAAGAACGCTTCCCGAATAAAAAGTTTCGCTGCTTCATCAACATTACGCAGTTGATGATATTCAGCAATAATATGGAATATGATGCGTTGGGCGGTATCGTACCCATACAAGGGGCTTTCTATTGTACTGGGGCACGTTCATACGCACCATTCAATTGCTTCCGTGAAGAAAATTTGAGCGGTCAGAAAATCGCATCGTTCCATTGTGACTATCCGTATAAGGAGATTGACAAGACGGTGGAAAAACAGATATTGTCTGATTACAATTGCCAAGTCATTCATACAAGTCCTGAGTACCAGACAAATCTCGATTTCAACACCCCTACAAACAGAATCCTAACATCCATGTGCTCGCCTGAACGGTTGTTGTATATCATTAGATATGGTATTGCCTATGTCCGTATGGAGCGTGAGGTGGATGGCAAGATAGAATCTACCGACCAAAAGCATATCATGCGTTACCAACAATTGTTTGCATCGTTAGCTATTCGCCAAAAACTGGCGGAGGGGGGGAATCGGGCGTAGTCTGGCATACACAAGGGAGTGGTAAAACCGCCTTGTCATACTATCTGACCTATATTCTCAACGATTTCTATTCCAAACAGAATAAGGTTGCCAAATTCTATTTCATAGTAGACCGCCTTGACCTTTTGGAACAAGCCACACAAGAGTTTGAAGCTCGTGGATTGGTTGTATCTACCGCCAATACAAGAGCCGAACTGATGGAGCAATTCCGCAGTAATCAGGCACAACAAGGTGTAAGCGGACAGGCAGAAATCACGGTTGTGAACATTCAACGCTTTGCCGAGGATAAAGAAAAAGTACGCATCAGTGATTATGCAACCAATCTTCAACGCATCTTCATTCTTGACGAGGCACACCGAGGATATAAACCCGGTGGCTGCTTTCTTGCCAATCTCTTTGATGCCGACACCGATGCGGTTAAAATCGCACTTACAGGTACCCCGTTGTTAAAAGAGGAACGTGCTAGTTGCAAGGTGTTCGGAAACTATTTGCATACCTATTATTACGATAAATCCATTGCGGATGGCTACACGCTGAAAATCATACGTGAAGATATAGAAACTTCCTATAAAGAGCGTTTGTCTGATGTGTACGATAAACTGGAAACCCTTGTGCAAAAGAAAGACATTCGTAAGTCGGAAATCATAGAGCATCCAAGTTATGTAAGCGAGTTAGCCCGTTACATTATGACGGACTTAAAAGAGTTTCGCAAGATACAAGGAGATGATACTTTAGGCGGTATGGTCATTTGTGAAACCAGCGAACAGGCAAGGCGGCTTTATGATGTATTTCAAGAAGAATGGCAGAAGTATCAGCCGAAGCCCATCAAGATAAAACTTTCCGATGGTTCGTATGTAGCGGGTGAACCGGAAGTGGATTACAAATCAAAATACAGACCGCTGAAAGCCGGAATCATTCTTCACGATACGGATGACAAGGAAACTCGCAAGCAGATAGTCAAGGACTTCAAGAAAAATATGACAGTGGATATTCTCATTGTCTTCAATATGCTTTTGACTGGTTTTGATGCGCCGCGTTTGAAACGCCTGTATTTCGGGCGCAAATTGAAAGACCACAATCTGCTTCAAGCCATAACACGTGTAAACCGTCCTTATCCCGGTATGCGTTACGGTTTTGTCATTGACTTTGCCGACATCAAGCGCAACTTCAAGGAAACCAATGAAGCATATTTGCAAGAGTTAAACCGCTTTAATGACGTGGATGAGACTGGCGAATCTGCTGCCACCGATACCTTTACCCAAGTCATTGAGGACAAGGGAGAGATATTGAATCAGATGAAGAAAGTTCGGCAAACGCTTTTCAATTACACATACGATAATGCGGAAGAATTTTCTTCTGAAATCTCTACCGAAGAGGATAAAGCTGTATTGCTCAACCTCAAACAGGCATTGGAATCAGCCAAGAACATGGCGAACATCGTGCGTACATTTGGTGATGATGAGATGAAAGAGCAATTTGCCAAACTCGAAATCACCAAGTTGCCGCAACTACTCTCTGAGGTGCAAAGACGGATAAGTATCATCAATCAGAAAGAGGCTTTCAATACAAATGAAGAAACGAAAACTCTAATCAATGAGGCAATGATGGATATAGAATTCACTTTCTCCAAAATAGGACAAGAGGAAATGCGCCTTATATCCGGTGGTGTGGAATTGAAAGAGAAATGGCAACGTACCATTTCTTCATTTACCCAAAACTTCGACCAAGACGATCCGGAGCGTGAAGCCTTTATGGAACGCTTCAAGGAACACGGTTTTGTGATTGACACGATAGCCAAGTTCAACGAAGAAACACAGGCTTTGGATGAAATCATCGGTCGTTTGCAAGACTTACAAAAACGCAATAATGTCTTGTTGAAAAAGTACAAGGGCGATGAAAAATTTGCTCGTGTACACAAGCGTATTCGTGAAGTGAATAAGCAGAGGGAAGATAAGGGACAGAAGCCTATGTTCTCTTTCCTTGACGAAGAGATTGCTGCCATTCTCAATATTATAAAAGAGGATGTGGATGCCAAAGTGTATGATCGTAACGACATTCTGAAAAAGGATGCTTATTTCGGGCGTACGGTAATGGCTCTTATCAATGGATGTCTGTTCCATTTCCCACAAATAAAGCCCGAAATGGAGGATTACAAATTTATTCAGACACGCATTTCACAACAGTATATCAACCAATATAACGCCACTTACGGCATTTCATAAAGATTATGTCAGATATTAAAGAAAAAACATTAAGGCTCATCGACGGACTTAAAGCCACCTGCCAATCATACGGTATGGGAAACGATGGTAACGAATATAAGATTATCACTCAGGTATTTCTCTATAAATTCCGATGCAGCATATTATGCTAATTGACTATCAATAGTTTATGGATTAAAAGATAGACTGATCGAAAATTTACTTGTTTTTTCGTCAAAAATCGAAGATTTAACACTTTTAACCTTAGTTTGTCTTCAAACGAAGGGAAAAAGAGGAAAATGGCTCTCTTTTGCTCCGAAACCTCCAGTTCGCAAAGATAAGATATATCGGGGATTATTTCGCCGATTCAGGCTGCAAAATCGGAGATGGATTTACGGATTTGCAGGTTGCTTTTGTGTCTTGATGAGGGGCGAATCTTGCTTCGCTTTTGAGTTAGGATTTCGGATTCTTTTGCAGCCAAAAGAGAAAATCGGTAGATATGGTTCGGCTCGGCTTTGGCGAAGCCATTTCTTTTTCTCCCTCTGTTAGCTTTACTTTAATGCACGTATATATGAATACGGAGATAAAGTAAAGTTGGTTTCGGTGATTTATGCTGTGATTCGCTTGAAAAAATGTCGTATAATGGGAGTGATTCGTTGGAAAAAGTGTAACGAATCCGATTTATTCGCTTGAAAAAGTGTAGAGCTGTTATATTGTGCTTGTCTGAGCCTTCATAATTTACAACTCAAAATCTCTGTAAATTATACCTTATCTGATATAATATCGAATATTTGTACCAACTTTATACCCGGAAAGGTATAAAGAGATTCTGCGTCATCAAACTGAATAACATTCAAAGGTATAATTCTATGGATATATTAAGTCTCACCAAAGTAACATCATCGTTCATCCTAACTTTAATAGAAAGAGACGATGGACAAAAGAAACAAATTTTGGAGACGCCAACAAATGGCTCGTGTGTTTAAGGCTCGCATGATTCTTTATGCCGCTTATGGTCATTGCATCATTCGTGAGGATGGAAGCTATTATGAGCATCCCCGTTGGTTTGAATTGGCAAAAGAGAAATGGGCACAAGTTTACAAAACAACAGGTACTCCGTGTAGCTGTTGGATGTGCAGGGGATTCGAATATGACCGCAAGGAGTATAAGAAAGAGACTCGGCGGATTATTCGGGAATCAATGGAGTGAGCTAAATGATAAGGAACTGAATCTGTGCATTAATTGTATAGGTTCAGTTTTTATGTGGCATATAGACCAAAAGGTTACGTGGATTTTCTCGGAAAGTAATGTGTGATATAGGATTTATTTGCTAATTTTGCGCTGTTTTTGAAACGATATAAAAACTGGCAATGCAGAGAAATAGAATGAACATATTATCTAAGGTCACAATTTGGGGTAACAAACGTCCTGAATCTGTGTTGTGTGTTCATGTCTTTGGCATTGAACCTTGTATTATAAATACTTTCCAACGAAGAACATAGCATGGTGTAGTTTATTCTACCCTGATTGAAAATATAAACTGAATAGTTGGAGAGTCTTTACCGAACTTTCCAACTATTTTGTTTTTATACCCATTTGTGACAGTTACCTTACGATGCTTTTCTGTCATTTCCGTCTGATGGGTGATTGACAAACAGATTATTAACGTGCAGTGATGCACATAAATTGAGAAGAAATGAATTATAAATTTGATGGCAGCAAAGTATTTTTTACATCTGATACCCACTTTTATCACGGAAATGTCATTCGTTTCTGCAACAGACCTTTTGAGAATGTGGAAATGATGAATGAAACGATTATCTCCAATTGGAATAATACAGTTGGCTTGGATGATACTGTTTTTCACTTGGGTGATTTCTGTCTGGGCGGTTCAGCTGAATGGACTAAAATTCTTGATAGATTGAATGGCAAGATATATCTGATTCTCGGCAACCATGATTTAAAGAACTTGAGGCAGGGGTATATCGATAGGTTTGAGCATGTGACCATGCAGATGCATATAGAAGTGGATAAACAGAAGATATATTTGAATCACTATCCGTTTCTGTGCTTTGATGGCGGCTATAAAGATGTATGGCAACTGTTCGGTCATGTACATACGAGGAAGGATAACACTGGGATTGATGCCACACGGCTTCAGTACCTCTATCCTACACAATATGACGTAGGTGTTGATAACAACAACTTTATGCCGGTTTCATTTGCACAGGTGAAGACAATTATTGAAAAACAAGTTGAAGAATCAAAAATGAAAGAGCAATGAAGATACAATACATGAGCGATTTACATCTGGAGTTCAGGGAGAACAGCAGATATTTAAAGCATAATGAATTGCCTGTTACCGGTGACGTGCTGGTTTTGGCTGGAGATATATTCTATCTTAGGGATAGGATAGCTCCTATGATGAAATTCTGGAAATGGGCTTCGGATAATTACAGGCAGGTTCTGATTGTTCCCGGCAATCACGAATACTATAATTATTCGGACGTGATGGAACGAGGGCTACAATGGAAGTGGATGTTCCGTGAGAATGTAGGGTTCTATCAGAATCAGGTAATCCGTATCGATGATACCGATTTTGTCCTGAGTACGCTATGGTCACGGATTAACCCGAATGACGAGTATTTCGTGTGGAAAGGTATGAATGACTTTCGCCAAATCAAATTTGACGGAAAATTGTTACAGGTAGAGGAATTCAATCGGATGCATGAGACCTGTATTGATTTTATCCGGAAAAGTGTCGAAGAGAGCACGGCTGGTCATATTGTGGTGGTTACTCATCATTTGCCTACTTTGGAGGTGATTGATCCACAGCACAAGAACTCCGTACTGAATAGTGCATTTGCTAGCGAATATGGTGATTGGATTGCCAACAGTCGGATAGATATTTGGATTTATGGACATTCACATACCAATATAGACACAGAGATTGGTAGTACAAAAGTAATCTGTAATCAGATGGGATATATTTTTGCGAATGAGCACATTGTGAATGGGTTTGATTCGAAAAAGCATGTTGAAATTTAATGATCATTAAGCAATGGATGAAAGAATAATAGATAGAAAACTCTTTATTGATTTGGCAAATGAGGTTGGCTTGAACGCTTCGCATATAGAAGCAATGGGTGAAATGCGTCATTGTGAAATCACAGTTAGCGGCAATATGCTGGAACGTCTAGTTGAAATTCAGCATCAGTTCGAGCAACTTACCGTAATGGGGGATGATGAATACCGTGGCTTCTACATTGTGGTACCGCGACCCACTCCAGAGGAATGGGGTGATGTCGAGGAACTGATTGCTTCGGGAGAGTATCAAAGCAAAGAAGCCTTCCTTGCGGACTGGCTTGCGTTCAATCCAACGGAAACGCAGTGGTTTCATGTTACCTCTTATAAATACGAAGAGTTCCGGTCGATTCGCATTACAGACCGAAAACATGCGCATTTCGTCATAACAAATCGCTCCTCTTGTGCCGACGGAGAATCAGATGACGGATGGTATCAGGATTCCCTTGCCCGACTTTTCTGCTATTTGCAGAGGCTGGTTGATGTTATTGTTGCAAATCCTGATGGGTTCAACGACTATGTGGCGCACAATCTGCCGTGCTAGCAACGGATTGGGCGGATTGCACGAAAGGAACTCAATAGGATAGCTCCGAGCTTTAAGATTAATGTGGAAGATCGGGAAACAGCGATAAAGGCTTTGGAGGATTCTGCGAAGGAACATTCCGCACTTCATCTGAAGACTATGACCATTCGGCAATATTGCACATATTATCGTATCGCTAACGAGGCTTATGAGGCATACTACCGGAAGCGAAGTATTGGAAACCGTCTCTACGAAGAACAACCGAATATCCCGGAAGAACTGCGAGATGTAGTCTATTACAAACGAGTGAAATTCGTAGATGTAGATAAACTCTATGACATTGACAGCCCGGAGGATTTTATACGGTTTGCAACAGACCACTATGGCGAGTTGGGGTTTTCGCGCTTGAACATCATTGCATCGAAGGTGCCACAGCAGGGTTGGATGATAGTTGTTTCTAATAGCTACTCGGCAAATGTCGAGCTGGCTATTGAGGTTGCCACTGCTCTATATAAGGTCGGAGTGCCATTATTGATTCGTGATGCCGAGAAACTTTTGAGGATTCTGCGCGAAGAAGATTATGTGCGGTTAATTCCTAATACGTACCATAACTATATGGGTTATCAGGAAGAAGGTACTGTTTACGAACTGCCGTGGGAATACGAATGCTCAGACGATAGTGAATCGGATTTGACTTTGGAGCAATACAATGCGATTGTTTCTCTTGCGGAATGGCAGGATGAAGAATTGGTGAAGCCCATCGAGTGATGCTTAAATTGAAGAAGCTGGCTTTTATCTTGACTATAACATAGATAAAGGTAGAAGTCTGCTTCTTTGAAATCTCTATTTTGGTAGCAAAATCAGTATTTAATAGTCGTATCTTTTGAATTTGTGATTTTTGCGTCCGCAATATATCATTAAATAGGTAAAAAGTAATATCTTTGCATATTATATGATAAGTTGATTATGGCTAAAAATACAATGGGAACCAAGTTGCCCCGAAAGTTGGAGCAGAAAATGTCAGTTGTGGGAGAGCAGATTAAACTGGCTCGCTTGCGCAGGAATCTGAGTGTGGCTCAGGTGGCGGAACGTGCCACTTGCTCTCCATTGACTGTGTCCCGAATAGAGAAAGGTGCACCGACCGTAGCAATCGGAATCTATTTGCGTGTGCTGTATGCTTTACAGCTTGATGATGATATTCTGTGGTTGGCCAAAGAAGACAAATTGGGAAAAACCTTGCAGGATTTGAGTTTGAAGACGAGGGAACGTGCTTCAAAAAAGGAGTAAACGATGAAGACGCTATGTGTTTATGCCGATTTTGATTGGCTCAAGGAAACAGAACTCGTTGGCGAGTTAGGCTATGAATCTCTTCGTGGCTCGGACAGCTATTGCTTTACCTTCAGCGATGAATGGCTGAAGAAACATGGAGATTTGTTCCTGAGTGATGACCTGAATAATTATCCGGGACAGCAATATACGCAACCGGAGAAAGATATATTCGGATGTTTCTCGGATGCCCTGCCGGATCGTTGGGGGCGAACGCTATTGTTGCGACGTGAGCAGATTGCTGCGATGGAAGAGAAGCGACCGGTACGGAGACTGTCTTCTTTCGATTTTTTGACTGGTATCGATGACTTTTCCCGAATGGGTGCTTTCCGTTTCAAGGAGTCAAAAGACGGAGGATTTATAAATGTAAGTGAGTCGTTGAAAATCCCACCTCTGACGGATATAAGGGAGTTGATTGCAGCCAGTGCGGAAATCGAGAAAAGCGAAGAGGGGAATGTCCTGCCTGACAGGAAATGGGTTGCTCAACTCGTGCAGCCCGGTTCTTCACTGGGTGGCGCAAGACCTAAAGCCAGTGTGATAGACACGGATAAAACGCTTTGTATAGCCAAGTTCCCATCTCGCAAAGATGATTACGATGCAGGACTTTGGGAGCATTTCAGCCATCTTCTTGCTGCAAAATCCGGTATAAATGCCGCAAAGACCAAAGTGCTGGCAACAGGAGAGAAATATCATACGTTGCTTTCGCGACGCTTCGACAGAACCCAAGAGGGGAAACGGATTCATTTTGCTTCTGCCATGACTTTATTGGGTCTTAATGACGGCGATAATGCAACTACAGGGCACGGTTATCTGGATATAGTCGATTTCATAATCCAGAACTGTACGAATGTAGAAGAGAATCTGCAGGAACTCTATCGCCGTGTGGCTTTCAATATCTGCATTGGTAATAGCGATGACCATTTCCGTAATCACGGTTTTCTTTTGACTGCAAAAGGTTGGACGCTTTCTCCTGCATACGATATGAATCCAACTTTGAATGAATATCAAAGTTTGCTTGTTTCATCAACTTCTAATAAAGCAGAGCTGAGTATTTTGCTGGATGCCAGCGAAGATTATATGCTTAACCCAAAAACGGCAGAAAAGATTATTTCAGAAGTGATTGAAGCCGTGAAAGGATGGCGAGAACTGGCAACACGATTGAGTATTTCCAAAAGAGAGATGGATATGTTTTCAGGAGTATTGGATGAACGATATGGTAGTATTTAAATTTGATAAGGAGAAAAATAACTATGAGTGGAGGATATTTTGATAGGAGCACATATGCAATGCGTGAAATCGCAGATACTATGGAGCGTGATATTGCGAGAGCTTTACAGCCAAAGCCAGAGAAGGAGCATATGGATTATTGGGTAATTTATGAGAAAGACAGCTTTAGCTCATTCCATAACTATAACAGCTATATGAAGTTTGCTAGTTATGAAGATGCAGAATCTTTTCTCCTGAGAGATAAAACTATCATCAAGGCAGAACAAAAATATGCAGACCTTTTTATCGCAGATGACATAATATTCCAGTCAACAACGCATAATATGTCTGATACTCCTGATGGTGAACAAATTCCAGTATTATACTCAATCTATCATTGTTGTTATGACCGTTATCCGGATGATGCTGATGTATTGGAACTGTCAGATGAGACGATAAATGCAATGAAGGAGGCGTATCGGCAAATGCGCATAGCAGAAATATATGCAATTCGCGTAGATTGGATGATGAGTGGCGATGATAGCGAGGAGAGCTTCCGGGAACGCATCAAGGAAGACTTGGCGGAGTTTGAAAAGGAATATGCTGTTAAAGACTGGACTTTTCTATATGATGAATAAAAGTAACAATCTGTCATAAAATAAAGAAAAAGATGTATTTTTGCATATCATATGATAGATTGAGTATGATAAAGAAAGCTACCATATCAACCAGCCGGTTGATATGGTAGAATGGTTAACCGCTTCGTTTTGGTGAATTTAGGATGTATGGATTAATTCAGACAGTGAACTATGTAACCATTCTATTTTCCGCCTTGACACGCATCGCAACCCAGCGTATCTTTGCGC
>ERZ777011.2022-NODE-2022-length-18069-cov-18.930832_pt1 | contig 18069 bp, 15 predicted proteins | sample MGYA00374964_ERZ777011 | MGnify/ENA primary metagenome ERZ777011 (study PRJEB29310, sample SAMD00008975) | mouse gut metagenome | study: EMG produced TPA metagenomics assembly of the Metagenome analysis of fecal microbiota from mouse which was promoted...
ACCCGGCTAAGCGTGGGTAACTGTTTATTTACTATGCGGGTGCTTGGTCGTACCTTAAGACAGATAAACTAAAGTTCCCACGCTTGAACCGAGATATGGCTTATATCAATCTGATATATAACTAATATACGCCATCCATATCTCTATTTGATATCGTGAAGTTCCCATAAATATACGAGACTTCTCAACAAACACTTTAATGTAATTGGGAATTGTAAGTCCATTAAACCAATTGCGTTTTGGTATCTTGATATAGTTTTTTCAATCTCCATACAGACATGTCGATAAGCGGCTCAAACATAAAACTGTTAAGATGTATATTTTCAGGCGTTATCAGATTGACCTCTTTAATAAGTAACTGTATGTTGTTATTAGGAGAGCATAGCTCTTCAAATTTCTTTGTGAGTGCGAAAGTCTGATTTGATGTAATACGGTTATAGAAAATATTGAAATCCTCGATATGCATTTCTTGTTTTAGCTTGAATATCATATAATCTTCCGCTTTTAATCTTATGGCAGCAGCAAAAACTATCTTGTTCTCAATGTGAATTTCATCAAGAGTCGGCTGGACACAAAGAACTTCCGCCGTGTTGTAAATATAATTTTTTATATTGCAATCAGTATTTGCTGTTGGCAACCTATGCGCATCTATATTGTTACTCACAATTTGAGAAATGTCGTTTACTGTCAAACTTGCCGTTTCAGTTTTAACATGAAGACATGAGGTTAATTTAATATATTCCGATTTGGAAGGATCTGTGGAGATGTCTTTGGAATATTCAATAAGATTACGCACCAAAGGGATTAAGGCTATGAAGAATTCTGGTTTATCCGCATTGCTCTTTATGAGTTTGAATGGTTCTCTCAAATATTCAGCCTGATGAAATTTAATTTCATCATTAGCATCTTTATAGGCCATGTATGTACTATTTCTTTTAACTCTCAGACGGGATGATATTGTTCGATAAAAATCAAAATTGTGGGTAAGGATTATCATCTTGAATCTTGCGTCATCTTTCAAATCGCAAAGGTATTCAACTATCGCGTATTTATTCTTGTAGTCAAACGAGTCTGAAACGTCATCAAATACAAGAATATGCTCTTGCCCTCCATCGTGTTTCATCTTTTCGATAGCAAAGAGCAGTTGTAGAGTATAGAATGCCCTCAGTTCCCCTTTACTTAGAACGACTTCTTCCAAAACTTTTGACTCAACTGCTTTTTGGCCAGCTTGAGTGCTGTATTCAAAAGATAATGCTGCCGCTTCCTCATTAAGTAAAAGGTCGGTCTGATTCTTGATTTTTACTTCAAAAGGAACTGAAAATCTTCGATTGAAAATACTTATTGTCTTTTCCCAAGCAGATCTTTGCCCTGCCGCTTGTTGAAGCACAGAGTCCAATGTGGGTTTGGCTTCTTGATAAGCTGTTAATAAATCAACGGCCTTACCCTTAAATTTGGCAAAATACCCCTTCCATACTTCTTTGTGAAAATTGTCATAGTCAAGTAATTTGTCTACCAAATCTGGTTGGTTTTCAATTATCTCTTTGAACTGCCGCAAAGATTCGTTTGCGCTGGCTTTTTTATCAATCTTTTCAAATGCTTTTTTGACTGCGGTATCGTTAAGAATGCCAGAAAGTTCGTCACTTATTAAATTTGCAAGCGAGGCTGCAGAATCAATTGTGGTTTTATCATCACCCAATACAATTTTATGGCTGACTTCGAAGAATGCATTATCTGCAACAGATTTAGATAGCTCAGAAGCTTGGTAAGTGCCAAATGTTTTGCCATTTTTCTGCCTGAATAGTTTCGAAGATTGTAATATGGCCTGGTATTTATCGGAATAATCTTTTAAGGCCTTATGATTAGCATCAATGAATGCTTTGACTTTGCCATCTTTATCAAAGATGCTGTTATATTTAAAATTATAGCATATCTCGCTCCCAGCAACCTCAGCCATCACGTCCTCAAACTTGCTATAGAAAAGGCTCGGCTTGCTTTCACAGAATGTTCGAACAAATTCTGATACAATATCAGTGCTTCTTGCGTGGTCGCTAATGTCCTTGAACAATGCTTTCTGTTTTTCAGACAAGTTTTTTAGGATATCATCATATTGCTGCTTCAACACACTGTCAGCTAGGAACGAGGTGATATTCTTTGGCGTTTCAGAATCAGGCTCTTCACAGTTTGAGACATATATTGAAGCAGGCAATACGACATTGCCGTGTTCATCCTTTATATCAATACTCCCAGCAATATCTGCTACCACATCTTTGACTTTGTCAGCTTTGCCTTGCCCATATAATTGCAGTGTTTTAGCAAAGGAAGTCTTCATTAAACCGTTGGGTGCATAAATAAGCACCGTATTCTCTCCTTCAAAATTCAACTCTTGTGAAAGCTTTGTAATGCCAAAGCAATGATCCAAATTTAAATTTATTTTATTCATGATTTCTATCTAATGTATGTGATATATAATGTCTTTGCTGCAAAATAAGCCATTTAAAATCACTTATTTTAATTAGGAGAAAAACTTTCTCTAATTTATTACCATATTCAATCGCTGATTCTGCCACCATTGATAAATCTTCTTCAGGTGTTTCATAAGGCTTCACTCTCCTGTCTTCAAGGAATATATGACAAAGCGTATATTCTAATGCTTCCAATGTCTTCTGACGGACTTTAGGCTTCAGTTGGCATTCCCAAACGGTAATGCAATGCCAAACCCATAGAAGCCAATTTTTGCCGTTCTTCCTTGTCTCTGCTTTGATTCCTTTCAATCTTGTTACAAAGATGACAGTTCTGTATTTGCGCAATACAAGATCCGGATGTCCCGGAAGCCGTGGATGATTCAACCTATACCGAAATCCACGGCTAAACAAGAATTTTCGTACCAGCAATTCCGGCTTTGTATTTTTTCCCGTATATACTACTAATATACAGATATCCCTACTATCCAAGTTGCACCAGCAAAGATAGTGCGAGTGCTTGGGACTTTCCAAATTATTCCCGACATGGTTCCAATTATTCCGTTATGAGTTCATTCTTTTCCTTTCTGCTCCCCTTTGTAAGATTGAAAATATGCTTATAATCCCCCAAAACTATGGGTTTTGGACTATATTTGGGGGATTATAATAAGATTTTCTCGTAATTATTTATTACTTTTACACCTAAAATAATAGTGTAGCCCCATGATAATAGGAAGAAAATCAGAACAAAAAGAACTGTTAGACGCTGCAAATGCTGAGTATTCAAAATTTGTGGCAGTGTATGGACGTCGGCGTGTAGGAAAAACATTCCTCATTCGAGAGACTTTCAACTACTCTTTTACCTTCCAGCATACAGGCTTGGCTCGTGGAAAAATGAAGGATCAGATCCTTAGTTTCCGTGCATCCCTCCAAAATGCCTCTGGGAAAAAGTATTCTCAGTTCAAAAATTGGTATGAAGCATTCTTCGCGTTAGAGGAATGGCTTGGCACTCTGCCTGATGGCAAGAAGATTGTATTCTTCGACGAACTTCCATGGATGGATACACCTCGTTCAAATTTTATATCCGGTTTGGAACATTTCTGGAATAGTTGGGCATCTGCAAGAAAAGACATTCTCCTTATTGCATGTGGTTCGGCAACTTCTTGGATTGTCAACAAACTTATAAATAATCATGGCGGACTTCATAATCGACTGACTAACAAAATTCTTCTTCTTCCTTTCACCCTATCTGAGTGTGAACAGTATTCAGAGGCGAATCAATTAGGGTTAAGCCGTTATCAGATGGTAGAAAACTATATGATAATGGGAGGGATTCCATTTTATTGGAGTTTGTTTAAGCGCGAAATAAGCATGGCACAAAATATCGATTCTTTGTGCTTTAGCGAGGATATAGAGGGGCTGTCACATGAGTACGAACAATTATACTCATCTTTGTTTAATAATCCTGAGCCATATATGCAGGTAGTTACGACATTAGCCAAAAAAAACAAAGGACTCACACGCGATGAAATTGTCCATGACAGCGGGATTAAAACGAGTGGAGATTTGACCCGATATCTTAATGAACTTGAATGGTGCGGTTTTATAAGGAAGTATAATTGTATTGGAAAGCAATCCAAAGATGCATTATATCAGCTTATCGACAACTTTACACTATTTTATTTCCAATACATAAAAGGGAACAAGAGTAATGATTCGCATTTCTGGACTAATAATATTGGAAGTCCTTTACATCGTGCGTGGAGTGGACTTGCATTTGAACGTGTTTGTCTTCAGCACATCTCTCAGATAAAAGAAGCTCTTGGCATATCCGGTGTCTTGTCCAATGTTTATAGCTGGAGGACAGAGGCAGATGAGGATAAAGGTATTGACAAGACCCAGATAGACCTGCTAATTGATCGTAAGGACGGAGTAATCAATCTGTGTGAAATGAAATTTTCCGGACAAGAGTATGCAATAACCGAAGACGAGGAAATGAAACTTCGCCGTCGCCGTGGTAACTTCATAGAAGCAACCCAGACCAAAAAGGCCGTTCACATTACACTTGTCACACCTTACGGACTTAAGCATAATTCACACTCAGCAATCGCCCAGAATGAAATTACTTTAAATAATTTGTTTTGAGCCTATGAAATCAAAATATACTCTTTTCTTATCTTGGCAATCTGATGTTAACTCAGCACGTTCAGCAGTTGAATCAGCTGTTAGAGGTGCAATTTCTTCATTGTTGGATACGGATCAATTAAATATTGAATTAGACGAGTCAACATGGAATGTCCCTGGTATGCCTAAAATAGAGGATGTTATCAAAGACAAAATCGAAAATAGTGATATATTTGTAGCGGATATTACTCCGATATTAACAAAGGGCTCCAAGTTATTACCCAATCCCAACGTCTTAATAGAATTAGGCTATGCATTAAAATGCCTAGGCCCTGAAAGAATTCTTTTAGTTGCTCAGAATGGAACAGGGTGGGATGTCAAAGATCTTCCGTTTGATATAAATCATCATAGAATTCTAACTTTTAAGACGTCAAGTCAGTGCGATTTGCGAAGGTCAATACGGGAAATCACAAAGATAAAAAAATCGAAATATTCATGGCCGAATCTTGAAATTAAATTACCATTTTTTACTTTTGGCTCTATAAAATCGTTGTTTAGGAGAGATAAAAAAGATCAACTTCCCGTTAATCCTACAATCTTTGAGGATTCCGAAGTGTTTTTTAGTCAAAGAGTTGCTTATGCATTTCCAGGAGTACGAGGTGTTAAATGGTACACGAAAGCATCTGACATAAAACTACATCTTGAAAGGTTATTTCACTCTCCTCTTATTTTTAGTACAGGAAACGAAGGTGGACAGTTTTGTCCCATTTGGTGGTTTGGAAGAGGATCGTCAGTTGAAATAAGGAGTTTTAAACATCTTGGAGGCAGACGATTTTGATTGGTTGGGAAGAATGGAAAATTTCAAGAATTGCAGTATTTCAGGATAGCAGTGTTTACTATCGGGAATATGTATATGTAGAAATCGACCCACAAAAGCCTACTCATTTAGATCAGATTTCCGATAAGGAAATCGAATTAGGTGACACCGAAGAGTATGGTATGCTAAAAGTCAACCCATTATTACACATAAAAATAACTCGACATGAATACGATGATGGCGGATGTAAAAGGTATGGTATATTGTTTCATGGCCGAGGAGAACTCAGAGAACGTTATCTCAGCAAATTCAATTTCTTGATTTGTGCACATGGCTCATCTTACAATGCTCCTGAAAATAGCCACGAATTCGATAAGGGTTCAAGATATTATATGGACGGTATTCTTGATGGGTCCGTTGGATATCATGAATTTCATGAATTTTTAATGGGTTTTCCAAAACCTCATTATCGAGGATGCTAAATTAGACATTCGTGAATTAAGCCATGTTATAACGTTTGTTGTGGCATGGCTTAATTACTACATATCATTCTCTTTCTTCGACATGGTGGCGATTTCGTTGGCTATCTCCTCGGAGGATAGCTTGATGTAATCCATGAAAGTTTTCTGCGTCTTGTGGCTGCTGACGTGCATCATTTGGAGGATGGTGTATTTGTGGCTCAGGTACATGTTTGCGATGCCGGTGCGTTGGGCGGTGTGGCTCGTCACACATTCGTAGCGTGGTACGATGACATTGCCGTTGAGGTCGGTTTCCGGCACAATCTTGTCGCGGCGCATCGCATCCTTCTGTTTCATCGTGAGCTTTGTCGGCACTTTTTCTTTAAATGATGGTACTTCCTCCGCCAGCTCCTTCAGGATGTTCTTGATGTAGCGGTTCAGCACCTGTTCGTTAGCTTTCGGAATATTGTAACCATATTTCTCGCAGATGGCAATCAGGTTCTCACTGAGAATTGGAATTGTCACCTCGGTCTTGGTCTTTTGCTGGACAAGCCGGGTTATGCGTGTACCTTTTGCGGGTGGTCTCGAAGTTTTCGGCGTTGAGGTTGTTGTAATCACTGACGCGCTGACAGGTATAGCAGCCGATGAGAAAAACATCGCGGATATGGTCGTTCTTTCCGGTCAACGGCATTTCATAGAGAGCTTGCAGTTCCTCCTCAGAGAGGTAAATTTCGACAGCTTTGTCGCGGTCTTCAATCTTTTTCTTTACGATGAGCGTAGCCGCTCGTTGGTTATCGTGTACGCCGTCAATGAAGGTGGGGTTGATAAGAGCCTTCAAGTTTGTTTGGTGCTTGTTGACTACTTTTGCCATATAACCGTGCTTCTGCAAATAATTGATATAGCGCGACACAAATGCACGGTCAATATCTGCCCACCCGAATTTGTGCAATGGATCAAAACCTTCAGAGACACCGATAAAGCATTTTCCATGTCTTATAGGTGCTGGGAGCGTAGTCATCATTACCTATTTTGAGCGCTCCGCTCTTGATGTCATCTACAAACTGAACAAGAAACGGCCAAATAAGTCGGTTCTTCTCGTCCTCGATACGTTTCTTTTCCTCGGTTTCTTACGGGCTTTTTCTTTCGCAGCCTCCCGTTGGCGATAGCTTTTCGCTTGGCTTCGGCAGCTTCCTCTTTTGCTCGGCGTTCAGCGTCAACTTTCTCCGGCTCGGAAATGTAACGCACATCCATGTCGAGAGCCTCACGGTCAAAATTCACAAAAGTTAATATTGCGTTATTATTCAGTGCATTGATTGAATAAACCTTTCAAATTCATTCGTATTCGCTCATAAATTCAGGTTCCTGTGGAAATGGAGGATATGTTTCGGGAAATATATCTTTGAACGGGACACAAAAGTTGTATGTTTGTGTTGGGGAAAAGGGATCAAATTCTCCGAGTAACGGAACTTTTAACAGTGGAAATTATACCGAATATACTTATGCTTCGTGTTGTGGGGGAGGGTATGCATATGCGGGTGGTGGAGCAAGTGATATCCGTTTAAGAGAAGGTGATTGGAGTAGTTTTGACGGATTGAAAGCTCGAATCATGATAGCTGGTGGCGGTGGCGGCGCTGCAACTTATTATGCCTATTCTACAGGTGGTTATGGTGGTGGTTTGATAGGAGGTTCAGGAAGTAAATACGGCGTGAACGGTTCAATACCATTGGGCGGTAGCCAGATTGCAGGGGGTACTGCAACTAATGGTGTTTCGGGTAGTTTTGGAATTGGAGGAAATCGGGGTGGTGTAGGAAAAGGTGGGGGCGGATATTATGGAGGAGCGGGAGCCTGCCATGCAGGCGGTACAGTTGGTGGTGGCGGTGGTGGTTCATCGTTCATTTCCGGTCATAACGGTTGTAATGCTGTTAGTGCTTCTTCTACTTCGGGCAATATGGTTCACATGGGACAATTCGTCCATTATTCCGGCTTGTCTTTTACGAATACTATTATGATTGACGGGGCGGGATACCAGTGGACAACAGCAAAAGGCAGTTATGTCGGTATGCCTGATTTGGCGGGAACTGGAACGATGACGGGTAATACAGGGCATGGACAGGTGAAGATTACGCCGTTGAATTAAAAAGTCGAAAAAAGAAAAGGTTGAAAAGTTATATTTCTTTTCAACCTTTTCGATTTTATTCTTATTCCGCGCTTTTTGATTTTTCGTGGCGTTTGCGTTCGGTTTCGTCTAAGTAGATTTTACGAAGGCGCATAAAATGCGGGGTAACCTCTACATATTCGTCCTCCTGGATGTATTCCAGAGCTTCTTCCAGGCTGAACTTTACGGGCGGAGCGATATTCACTTTGTCGTCAGAACCACTGGCGCGCATGTTGGTCAGTTTTTTCGATTTGCAGACGTTGATGACAATATCATCCGGACGCGTGCTTTCTCCGATAACCTGGCCGGCGTACACCGTTTCACCCGGTTCGATGAAGAATTTGCCTCGGTCTTGCAGTTTGTTGATGGCATAAGCGAATGAGTCGCCTGTTTCCATCGCAATCAACGAACCGTTGATACGCATTTCAATCTCTCCTTTGTAGGGCTCAAAGCCTTTCAGGCGGTGGGCGATAACCGCTTCTCCGGCAGAAGCCGTCAGAAGGTTGCTTCTCAAACCGATAATACCCCGGGAAGGGATGTCGAAATCCAGGTGAACCCGTTCGTCCCGGGTTTCCATATTGTTGAGGGTTCCTTTTCGTTTGGTAACCATTTCAATGGCTTTGCCTGAAAATTCTTCCGGAATGTCAATCGTGAGCTCTTCTACCGGTTCGCATTTCTTGCCGTCTATTTCTTTGATGATGACTTTCGGCTGTCCTACCTGCAACTCGTATCCTTCCCGGCGCATGGTTTCCACCAGTACACTCAAGTGAAGCACTCCACGGCCAAAGACGACAAAGGAATCGGCACTGGGACCCGGTTCTACTCTTAAGGCTAAGTTTTTTTCCAACTCTTTGTCCAGTCGGTCTTTGATGTGACGGGATGTGACATATTTACCGTCTTTCCCGAAAAACGGCGAGTTGTTGATGGTAAACAACATACTCATGGTCGGTTCGTCGATAGCAATTGGCGGCAGGGCTTCCGGGTTTTCGTAATCGGCAATGGTATCTCCGATTTCAAATCCTTCGATGCCTACGATGGCACAGATTTCACCGGCTTTTACTTCTTCGGCTTTTTGTTTTTCCAGTCCTTCAAAGAGCATCAGGTCTTTGATTCTGGTTTTTTCGAGCGTAACACCGTCTCTTTTGCACAATGTCACGGCCTGTCCTGCTTTCAGTGTCCCGCGGGTTAATTTTCCTACGGCAATACGTCCGATATAGGAAGAGTATTCCAAAGAAGTAATTAGCATCTGAGGCGTACCCTCTGCGGCTTGGGGAGCCGGAATGTTTTCGATGATGGCGTCCAGTAAGGGCGTGATGTCGGAGCTTGGGTTGCGCCAGTCCGTGGACATCCAGCCTTGTTTGGCACTTCCGTATACGGTTACAAAATCCAATTGCTCTTCGGATGCTCCCAAAGAGAACATCAGGTCGAATACTTCTTCCTGCACTTCATCCGGGCGGCAATTGGGTTTGTCTACTTTGTTGACCACTACAATGGCTTTTTTGCCTAATCCCAGTGCTTTTTGCAGCACAAAACGGGTTTGGGGCATGGTGCCTTCAAAAGCGTCTACCAGCAGCAGTACACCGTCGGCCATGTTGAGCACGCGCTCTACCTCTCCTCCGAAATCGGAGTGGCCCGGAGTATCAATGATGTTGATTTTGTAGTCTTTGTATCTTACCGATACGTTTTTGGAAAGAATTGTGATACCTCTTTCCCGTTCGAGGTCGTTATTATCAAGAATTAAATCTCCTCCCTGTTTTTCGTTGTCTCTGAATTGTTTCCCCTGTAGGATCATTTTGTCTACGAGGGTCGTTTTGCCATGATCCACATGGGCGATAATGGCAATGTTCCTTAAATTCTGCATTTTGTATTGATAAAATTAGGGTTCAAAGGTACAATAAAAACGCTGGAAAAAGAAGAGTAAAGATTGAAATTGTGCTTTGGGAAAGTTGTATATTATAAATAAAAGGGGAGTTTTAAGCTCCCCTTTTTTATTGTAAGATGGTAATTTATTGAATATGGAGCGTACATCCGGATTTGCAACCTTCGCAACCTTTTATAATGCCTCCGGCATGAGATTTTAAAGTACAATCTCCTTCCGCACAACTTCCGGAACAACTTAATTTAGACCTGTCTGCATGATCCCAACTTGTTTCATCATCACTGAAATAGCGTACTTGTGTGAGTTCCGGCAATTTTTCTTCTTCAATGACACATTGGGGGACAAGAATGTAAGCAACAGAGAAATCATCGGGGGTGTCGCTAAATATGTTTTTCATAATGGTGTACGGCACAACGCCGAATCCTGCAGGCAATTGGTCGTTGGAAAAATCAGCATTGGCATAGAGATTTTTGTGTTTTTCCATGATTTCATTCAGCCATTCGAATAAATCGCCTGTCAGTTCCGGATTATCTATATCTTCTGCTGTTGCCGGAGTCAAGGCATGGGTAGTTCCCAATGCCATAAGTGAGTTGATATTGTTGTAATCGTAAATAATGGTACTGAAATTATGTGGGTTTGTATCCTGATCTCGATCCGTCTTTACTGTTCCCCGGCAGTCGGTGCAAGGTTCGCTTTTTTCTGTGACACAGCCTACATAGTCTTTTGCCGTATAGGGTGAGCATTTGCCGTTTCCCGAGTGGCATTTGCAGTTATAGTCCAACGATGTGTTTTCTGACCAGGTTTCGGAGGTAGGATTGTAACACCATGCTGTTACTTTTTCGGGAAATTGGATGTGTACAATTCCATCTTTGTAGGAAACTTCCGTGCCGGAAGGCACTTTCAGCATCCAGGCAATTTTTTCATTCGGTTTTAAACTGGCGATTAATTCTTCCGTGGAAGCAAATTCGCGAATTTCCGGGGCTTCACAAGAAATGAAGGAAGCCGCCAAGGCTGCCAATAAAAAATAAATGGTTTTCATAATCTTTAAGTTTTAAGCGTGAATATTATATTATCCCCGTCACTTAAGATAGGTAAAAAGAATTACGCATCTTTCCCATTTTCCTCAAAGCTAGGAAAAATAATTACAAATCCAAAACTTTTTATGTATACTTGCATTTAAATTAATCAAATAAGCTTAAGAAATTCATGAATAAAAGTTTGTTATTATCGGGTTTGGCAGTTGGAATAGGAGGTAATTTTTTCCAGGCGGAAGCGGCTAAAGTTACTTCCAAAGTTCCGAATGTCGTTTTTATTATAGCGGATGATTTGGGGTATGGGGATTTGAGCTGTTACGGGCAGCAGAAGTTCCGGACGCCCAATATCGACCGTTTGGCAGAGCAGGGAATGCTTTTTACGCAATGTTATTCTGGGACTACGGTGAGTGCCCCCTCACGCGCCTGCCTGCTTTCGGGGTTGCATTCGGGACATGCGCCTATCCGGGGAAATAAGGAGGTGCAGCCGGAAGGGCAGATGGCATTGCCACAGCACATGGAGTCTATTTTTCAGGTATTCAAACGGGCAGGCTATACGACAGGGGCGTTTGGCAAATGGGGATTAGGTGCTCCCGGAACGGTGGGCGACCCCAATCGGCAGGGCGTGGATGAATTTTTTGGATATAACTGTCAGTTGCTGGCACACAATTATTATGCCGACCATTTGTGGTACAATGAGAAAAGGGTGGAATTGCCGGGAAATTATGACGGCGGTTTCGGGGTATATACCCAGGATACAATACAACAAATGGCACTGAGGTTTTTGGATAACAACAAGGACAAGCCTTTTTTCTTGTTTCTTCCTTACGTGATTCCCCATGCCGAACTGATTGTGCCGGAGGATAGCATTATTCAGAAATTCAGAGGGATGTATCCGGAAAAGCCGTTTAAAGGATGTGATGAAGGGTGTGACTATTTCCGCAAAGGAGGGTATTGTTCGCAGCCGGAGCCTCATGCTACATTTGCAGCCATGATTTACCGGTTGGATGTGTATGTGGGACAAGTGGTGGAAAAACTGAAAGAATTAGGTCTGGATAAGAACACAATTGTCATTTTTACCAGTGACAACGGTCCGCATTTGGAAGGAGGGGCAGATCCAGACTTTTTCAATAGTAACGGTATTTATCGGGGATATAAGAGGGATGTGTATGAAGGGGGCATCCGGGTACCGTTTATTACGGTCTGGCCGGGTATTGTGAAGCAAGGGAAGACTGATTTTATGTGTTCTTTCTGGGATATGTTGCCGACGTTTGCCCAGATGACAGGCAATAAGGCGAGAAGTTCCGTAGACGGAATAAGTTTGATGCCTTTGCTTACTGGTAAGGGCAAACAGAAAGAGCATGAGTATTTTTATTTTGAGTTCCAGGAGGCAGGAGGACGTCAGGCTGTGAGAAAGGGCGACTGGAAGCTGATACGTCTGAAAGCTTCTCAGGGAGACCGGTCGGTGTATGAATTGTATAATTTGGCAGAAGACCCGTCCGAAACAACCGATTTGTTGGCTTCCGAACCGCAGAAGGTGGAGGAGTTGAAGGCGATAATGGAAGAGGCGCATGTGTATGACCCGAATTGGCCGTTGCTGGAACATGAGCGGAAGATGGCAAAGTAAAAAAAAGCACCGGTTTTCCCGGTGCTTTTTTTTGAAGACTGTTTATTATTTTACTGTATTGGCACTGCCTAATACGTTCACTAATTTGTGTTTGTAAAGTTCTTTCAGTGAATCGCGTGCCGGTCCCAGGTATTTTCTCGGGTCGAATTCAGCCGGTTTGGTGGCGAAAATCTCTCTTACGGCTGCCGTCATGGCCAGACGACCATCGGAGTCGATGTTGATTTTGCACACTGCCGATTTGGCTGCTTCACGCAATTGGTCTTCCGGAATACCGATAGCATCTTTCAATGCGCCGCCGTATTTGTTGATGATGGCTACTTTGTCCTGGGGAACGGAAGAAGAACCGTGAAGAACAATCGGGAAGCCCGGGATGCGTTTTTCCACTTCTTTCAGAATATCAAAGCGCAAGGGGGGAGGTACTAAGATACCGTCAGCATTGCGGGTGCATTGTTCCGGTTTGAATTTGTTGGCTCCGTGGGAAGTACCGATAGAGATAGCCAATGAATCCACTCCCGTTTTGCTGACGAAGTCTTCCACTTCTTCCGGACGGGTGTAGGTGTGGTGTTCTGCGGATACTTCATCCTCTACTCCTGCCAATACACCCAGTTCTCCTTCTACAGTTACGTCAAACTGGTGAGCGTAGTCTACGACTTTTTTGGTCAGAGCCACATTGTCATCGTAAGAGTGGTGGGAACCGTCAATCATGACGGAAGAGAATCCCATGTCAATACAGCTTTTGCAGAGCTCGAATGTGTCGCCGTGATCCAGGTGCAGAACGATGGGGATGTTTAAGCCTAATTCTTTGGCATATTCCACAGCACCCTGTGCCATGTAGCGCAAAAGGGTCTGGTTTGCATATTTGCGGGCACCGCTGGAAACCTGGAGGATTACCGGCGATTTGCATTCCACAGATGCCTGGATAATGGCCTGCATCTGCTCCATGTTGTTGAAGTTGAATGCTGCGATGGCGTATTTGCCCTCCATTGCTTTTTTAAACATTTCGCGGCTGTTTACCAGCCCTAAATCTTTGTAACTAACCATACTATATTTTTTAAATTTACAGAATCTGCTTCAAAAGTAGAAATAAAAATAGGAAATAGGAAATAAATCGCTTTTAAACTCCCTAAAGTTACCATTTGATTTCACTCATCCCGTGTTCTTTTAGATATCGGTTGGCCTGGCTGAACTGGTGGTTGCCGAACCATCCGCCCCGGTTGGCTGACAGAGGGGAAGGATGGACACATTTCAGCACCAGATTGCAGTTGGTGTCGATGAATGCCCCTTTACGCTGGGCATAGGAACCCCATAGCAGAAAAACCAGATTGCGTTTTTTTCGGGTGAGTTGCTGGATGACTGCATCGGTAAAGGTTTCCCAGCCTTTGTTTTGATGCGAACCGGCACAATGTGCTTTGACCGTCAGTGTGGCGTTGAGCAACAGGACACCCTGGTCTGCCCAGCGTTCCAGGTTGCCGGAGGCCGGAACCGGAGTGCCTAAATCGTCGTGGATTTCTTTGAAGATATTTTGCAGAGAAGGGGGTTGCTCTATGCCTTCCGGAACGGAAAAACATAATCCGTGAGCCTGTCCCGGACCGTGGTAAGGGTCCTGTCCCAAAATGACTACTTTCGTTTTGCTTACCGGACAATGGTTGAAAGCATTGAAAATAAGTTTGCCGGGGGGGAATATCCGTGCCCGTTTGTATTCTTCTTTGACAAAAGAGGTCAGTTCGGTAAAGTAGGGTTTTTCAAACTCCTCTTTTAGTAATTCTTTCCACGATTCTTCAATTTTGACATCGATCATAAACAAAAGATTTTAGATGCTGTATTAATCGGCTTTATTCTGTTTTTATTTCAAATAGTTTGGGCCATCTTTTTCCCGTGACATATACCGTCTCTTTTTCCGGGTTCCAGGCGATTCCGTTTAGCACGTCATCGCTGTCGTTGAGTTTGGCGCGTTCGGCTCCGGACAGTAGGCGGCTCAGATCCAATTCCTTTTTGACTTCCCCCGTGGCGGGGTCAATCATGACAATGCGGTCCTGCATCCATACATTGGCCCACACCAGTCCGTTGATGTATTCCAGTTCGTTGAGGTTTTTAACGGGACCGTTGTGGTCGTACACTTCCACTTCTTTGATGATATTGAAAGAAGAGGGGGCAATGTGGTATAATTTATGGCTTCCGTCGCTCATAATCAGTTTGTCACCGATGGTGGTGATGCCCCAGCCTTGGGTGTTGTAGGTAAAAGTGGATTCCAGGGAAAAAGTTTTCAGGTCATAAATGAACCCTTTTCCGGAAGTCCATGTTAATTGGTAAATTTTGTCGTTCAACAGGGTAATGCCTTCTCCGAAAAGCCGGTTGTCGATGCTCAGTGCAGAGAGTATTTTCCCGCTTTTGATGTCCTGTTTCCGTATGCCTGATTCACCGTATTGTCCCGTACTTTCATACAATATGCCGTCTCGGTATACCAGTCCCTGGGTGTATGCCTTGGGGTCGTGGGGGTATTCCCGTATGATTTTGTATGAAAGGTGTTCCGGTGCCCGGTCGGGTTTTACAATGACAGTCAGATGGGCAACACTCCGTTTGTTGTCCGGATGAAAGGCAACTAATTTGAGTGTGTTCCTGCCTGTTTTGGTTGCCGGAATCCGGTAGTCGTACTCTGTTTTACCTGCTCCTGTTGTGGCTGTTTTTTCTCCGTTCCAGAAAATCTGGATGGAATCTGCCGGAAATTTTTCTTTGGTGCTGAACGCAATTTTTACCGCGTCATGGTAATTGAATGTTGAATTGGGAGAAGGGGAGGTAAATTGTATGCTGTTTATGTATTTCGTACTGTTTTTAGCCGGAACTGGTGTGGGGGAAACGGGTTCCGCCTGTTTGGGTGCGGGACTGTTGTTACAGGAAATCAGCAACAGGCTGCATACAATATGATAGAAATAAGACATAGAATTTCAGTGTGTTTTCCGTTGTTTAAAAATAAAACTCCGTTATCAGTGTGAGTCTGTAGTAAGACCTGCTGTTGGCGGAGTTTTATGTTTTGTATTGCGATGATTGTCTGGCGGAGTTTATTCAACCGACCATTCGTAGCCCTCTTTGGTATCTTTCACATTTACACCGGCAGCCTTGAGCTCGTCCCGGATTTTGTCGGAGGTTGCCCAGTCTTTCTTTTGTTTGGCTTCTGTGCGGATAGACATGACCATATCGAGTACTTTACCTAATACTTCATGGTCTTTTCCTGCGGATTCGCACTCTTTTTTCAGTCCGAGTATGGTGAAAACAAAATCGTGATACAATTTTTTCAGTTTGTCCAAATTGGCAGCATCGATGTGTTCGTGACCGGCGGCAATGGAATTAATCATGCGTACACCGTCAAAAAGCTGGGAAATCAGCGTCGGTGTATTCAGGTCGTCGTTCATGGACTGGAAGCATTTTTCTGCCAGTTCGTCCACATTGACCGTATTCTTGTCAGACGGTTTCAGACGGTCCAGCACCTCTATAGCTGCCATCAGCCGTTCGTGTCCTTTTTCGGCGGCTTGCAGGGCTTCGTTGGAGAAGTCGAGCGGACTCCTGTAATGTGCCTGAAGGATAAAGAACCTGACTGTCATGGGGGAGTAGGCTTGCTCCAACACGTCGTTTTCACCGGAAAACAATTGGTCTAAGGTAATGAAATTGCCCAACGATTTGCCCATTTTCTGGCCGTTGATGGTGATCATGTTGTTGTGCATCCAGTAGCGTACGGCTTCGTGTCCGTATGCTGCCGTGCTTTGGGCGATTTCGCATTCATGATGCGGAAATTGCAAGTCCAGTCCGCCTCCGTGGATGTCGAACGTGTCGCCCAGGTATTTCTGGCTCATGCAGGAGCACTCTAAATGCCAACCGGGGAATCCGTCGCTCCAGGGGGAGGGCCAGCGCATGATGTGTTCCGGCGAGGCTTTTTTCCAAAGGGCGAAGTCAAAGGGATTGCGTTTTTCGTTTTGTCCGTCCAGCTGCCGGGTATTGGCAAACAGCTCTTCCACTTTCCGTCCGGAGAGTTTGCCGTACTGGTATTTTTTGTTGTAGGCTTCTACGTCAAAATAGATGCTGCCGTCGCTTTCATAGGCAAATCCGTTTTGCAGAATCTTTTTTATGAGTTCCTGTTGCTCTATGATGTGACCGGAGGCGTGCGGCTCGATGCTTGGGCTCAGGGTGTTGAGCTGCTCCATGTTTTTATGGAAACGGTTGGTATAGAACTGGACGATTTCCATCGGTTCCAGGCGGTCCAGCTTTGCCTTTTTTTCGATTTTATCTTCCCCGTCGTCGCTGTCGTTGGTCAAATGCCCTACGTCTGTGATGTTGCGGATGTATCTGACTTTATACCCCAGGTATTGCAGGTATCGGAAAAGCACGTCGAACGTGATGGCCGGGCGGGCATGTCCCAAATGGGCATCACCGTAAACGGTCGGCCCGCAAACGTATAATCCGACAAAAGGAGGATTCAAGGGTTGAAACTCCTCTTTCCGGCGACTCATGGTGTTATATATCGTCAGCTTATTCTCCATAATTTTGGCAGTTTTTGTTGAAAGCGTAAAGGTATAATTTTTTTATTGTTTTGCTGCAAAAAATACGTCCGGGATTAGAAAATGCTTGTTAAGACAGTTGGCAGGGCAGGGCGGAGGTGTAGCGGATGAGGGTGTCGGGGGCGATTTTGATTTGCAGGCCGCGGATGCCGGCGCTGATGAAGATGTGCGGGAAATGAAGGCAGGTGTCGTGAATGAATGTGGGGAAATTCTTTTTCATTCCGATGGGGGAACAGCCGCCCCGGATGTAGCCGGTGACGGGGAGCAACTCTTTCATGGGAATTAAGTCCGCCTTTTTATTGCCCGAAACTTTAGCTGCCAGTTTCAGGTCCACTTCCCGGTCGCCGGGAATGACACAGACGAAATAACCGGTTTTGTCTCCGTGTAATACCAGCGTTTTGAATACGCATTGAATGTCTTCGTGCAACTGTTCTGCGACGTGAATGGCAGCCAGGTTGTTTTCGTCCACTTCGTACGGAATAAGTTCGTACGAAACAGCAGCTTTGTCTAAAAGGCGTGCCGCATTGGTTTTGTTTATTTTTGTCGCCATACCGGAAAATATTGCGGCATCAAAGGTAATGAAAAACAAGGATGCAGGCTACTTTCTGAGAAACGGAATTTTTACTTGTTCATGGAAATCGAACCAGGGGTGCAATTCGTGGGGAAGAATTTTCTGGAAAATGTCTGTTGTTTTGGGGAAGCTGGCAACGGTTGCCTTTCCGTCTGTTTCTAATGTATTTACCTCCCGTTTAAAAACTGAAATCATAATCAGAATGACCAGTGTCAATATACCCGAAATAACTAATCTCATCGCCTCAACTATTAAACTGTGAATAGGGTTTTACGTAAATACTATTGCAAAGGTTTCCTGAAGCGTAATTTTCGCCGGGAATCCCGGCATGATCTCTTGTGGGAGAATAAAGATTCACAATAGAAGTGCAATTCTCCGTCGGCATGCCGACGGAGAATAAA
>ERZ777011.2024-NODE-2024-length-18068-cov-3.666352_pt1 | contig 18068 bp, 14 predicted proteins | sample MGYA00374964_ERZ777011 | MGnify/ENA primary metagenome ERZ777011 (study PRJEB29310, sample SAMD00008975) | mouse gut metagenome | study: EMG produced TPA metagenomics assembly of the Metagenome analysis of fecal microbiota from mouse which was promoted...
CCGCGCCGTAGGAGCTGGCCAGCAGCTGGGCCTCCTCGGTGCCGAAGAACTTGATGACGTCCAGGGCGATGTCCCGGGTCTTGCCCTTGGCGGCGGTGGAGTAGCAGAGGCCGTTGGAGATGGTGGCCCGGCCGTCGCCGCTGGCGGGATCGGGGCACTTGGGCATGGGGGCGATGTCCCACTTGCCGTCCATATTGGGGAAGCTGACGCACTTGTTCATCAGCTCCCAGTTGCCCTCCACATACATGGAGCCGATCTCGGAGAAGAAGGCCGTGCCGGGAGCGGTCTCGGCAAAGTAGGCCTGCTTGGGGCACCAGTCGTAGTCCTGGAGACCCACATAGAACTCCATGCCCCTTCTGGTGGCGGGCTGGTCAAAGCCGGCCCGGGTCTTGTCCTCGGTGAGGATGCAGCCGCCGGCCTGATAGACAAAGCTCCAGTAGCCCATCTGGTCGTCGTTGTAGGCCATGAAGCCGTACTTGCCGGTCTTGTCATAGATTTTCTGGGACGCGTCGGTCAGATCGTCCCAGGTCCACTGGTCCGTGGGGTAGGACACGCCGGCGGCGTCAAACATCTCCTTGTTGTAGACAAGAACCAGGTTGTCCTTGTCCTTGGGCACGCCATACAAGCGGCCGTCGGAGCCGCTGGCGTTGCCGATGGAGATTTCGGAGAAATGGTTCTGGTAGTAGTTGGGGTCCTCGCCGGCGTAGAGATCCGTCACGTCCGCCAGCATGCCGAAGTCGGCATAGTAGAGGATCTGGTTGGTGTGCATCCAGAAGATGTCCGGCATGGTGTTGCTTTCGGCGGCGGCCTCCAGCTTGGTCCAGTACTCGGTCCAGTTGGTGACCTGCACCTCGATCTCCACATCGGGGTGCTGGGCGGTGTAGGCGTCACAGATGGCCTCCATGCTCTCTCGCTGGGCCACGTCCCAGATCTGGAAGGTCAGGTGGGTTTTGCCGTCGGCTGAACCGCAGCCGGTGATGGACAGCAGCAGCGTCATCGCCAGCGCGGCCGCCATCATGCGGGGGAATCGTTTCATAACACCACTCCTTTTTCAACATATTCCGGGCCGCCCCCTTCCTCCACGGACGGCCTGTACGGAACCTATGTGAAACTATAATACGCGGACAGGATATCTGTAAATGCTTTGATTTGTGCAAAATATATGCGGATTTTGGAAATCACGCTTTTCGTGCAGGTCAGAACGCATTTTTATATATTTCAGAGCAATTTCGTCCGTTTTGACAGAAAAGGCCCCGTTTATTTTGACAAATGCACCAAAAACCGAACCGCTGAGGGCCATTTTCCCGGGCAGGGCGGCCCCTGCGGATATATGACAATGCGTCCTCTCCGCGCCTCCGGCGGGCCGGGCGGCGGCCCGCCCATGTCCGCCGCAAGCGGACAGCGGCGGGCTTTGACGGCGGCCGGCGGCGGCTCCGCCGGGGCCGGAGGGGGCGGGGGAAAGCGGGCGAAAATATTGACTTTGTCCCCCAAGTGCGGTATCCTATAATACAGATCAGATACTACAACGGAGGTAACATGAACATGAACACAGCGCAGCTGCAAAGCTTCTGCACCGCCGTGCGCCGGGATATCATCAACATGACGGCAAACGCGGGCAGCGGCCACCCCGGCGGCTCCCTGTCCGCCGTGGAGCTGGTCAGCGCCATCTTCTGCACCCAGATGCGCGTTGACCCCAAAAATCCGCGTGATCCGGACCGGGACCGCTTCGTGCTCAGCAAGGGCCACGCCGCCCCCTGCTACTACGGCGTGCTCGCGGAGCTGGGGTTCTTTGACCGGGCGGAGTTCGAGACCTTCCGCCAGCTCCACGGGATACTCCAGGGCCACCCGGACATGAAGAAGACGCCCGGCGTGGACGCCTCCACCGGCTCCCTGGGCCAGGGGGTGTCCATCGCGGTGGGCATGGCCCTGGCGGCCAAGCACATGGGTAAGGACACGAAGGTGTTCACCGTCCTGGGGGACGGCGAGTGCCAGGAGGGTCAGGTCTGGGAGGCCTTCATGGCCGCCAACCACTACAAGCTGGACAACCTGACCGTGGTGGTGGACAACAACGGCCTTCAGATCGACGGCAGCAACGACGAGGTCATGGGCCTGGGTGACATGGCGGCCAAGCTGCGCGCCTTCGGCTTCCAGACCATCGAGGTCTCCGACGGCAACGATCTGGAACAGGTCCTCTCCGCCCTCGGTACGCCCGGCCAGCCCGGCCGGCCCAGGGCCATTCTGGCCCACACCTGCAAGGGCAGGGGCGTGAGCTTCATGGAGGGTCAGGTGGGCTGGCACGGCAAGGCCCCCAGCGAGGACCAGCGCCGGCAGGCATTACAGGAATTGGAGGGGTGAGAGACAATGAGTGAGAAAGCAACGAGAGCCGCTTACGGCGAGGCCCTGGCGGAACTGGGCGCGGTGAACGACAGGGTGGTGGCCCTGGACGCGGATCTGGCCCACGCCACCATGACCGTCACCTTCAAAAACGCCTTCCCGGACCGCCACTTCAACGCTGGCATCGCCGAGGCCAACATGACCGGCATGGCCGCCGGCATGGCCGCCATGGGTCTGGTGCCCTTCTGCTCCACCTTTGCCATGTTCGGCGCCGGCCGGGCCTATGAGCAGGTGCGCAACTCCATCGCCTACCCCCGGCTGAACGTGAAGCTGGCCATGACCCACGCCGGCGTCAGCGTGGGGGAGGACGGGGGCAGCCACCAGTGCGTGGAGGATCTGGCCCTCATGCGGGCCATCCCCGGCATGACCGTCATCTGCCCCGCCGACGCCAACGAGACCCGCCGGGCGGTGTTCGCCGCCGCAGAGATGGAGGGGCCCGTGTACCTCCGTCTGGCCCGTCTGGCCAGCCCCGTGTTTGAGGAGGAGCAGCCCTTTGAGATCGGCAAGGCCAACGTACTCCGGGAGGGCACGGATGTGGCGGTGTTCGCCACGGGCCTGATGGTCAGCGAGTCCCTGGCTGCGGCGCAGCTCCTGGAGGAGCAGGGCGTCAGCGCGGCGGTCATCAACGTACACACCATCAAGCCTCTCGACGAGGCCTGCGTCACCGAGTACGCGAAGAAGTGCGGCCGGGTGGTGACGGTGGAGGAGCACAGCGTCATCGGCGGCCTGGGGGACGCGGTGGCGGAGGCGCTCATGGGCAAGGTGGCCTGTGGGTTCCAGAAGATCGGCGTGCAGGATCGGTTCGGCCAGTCCGGCAAGGCCAAGGAGGTCCTCAAGGAGTACGGCCTCACCGCGCCCCAGATTGCGGAGAGCATCCGGGCCTTTGTGAAGTAGTCCCTCTCTCCCTTCAAAGAAAACAAATCAAAAGGAACCGCAGAGAGGGACAACCTTCCTCTCAAAGAAGAGCAAACTATAGCAAGCCTCAGAATTCATGACAAAAAAGGAGGGGAGGACAAAGGGTGCAGGGCAAGGCGGAGGACGCAGACGGGCTGACGCCCGCCAAGGACGACAACGCAGCCATGTGCGCTTTGTACCCCCGAACTTTTGCCAGGAATTTTGATGATTGTTATAACATCACCTCCGGGGCATACTAGTCCCGGAGGTGATGTTTATGAAGGACCACAGGAGCCAGCCCCCGGAGCGGAAGCCCGGATGGCCGGAGGGTGACGACGACGTAATCAACAAGTACGGCACCTATGAGATCCAGCGCACCAACGGCATGGAGAACCCCTACCCCATGATCGCCCAGGGCATCTCCCCCCAGGAGGCCCAGGAGCAGCTGGACGCCGCCCGGCGGTGGAAGGAAAAGAAATAGCGGGGCAAAGAGGAGACTGCGGCCGGGATGGCGGTCCATCCCGGCCGCATTTCTCCCCCATTTTCCGGAACTACCCCCTTGCCAACGGCGGAAAAATGTGATATGGTAAGCACACACGATAGAGGTCGCGGACGCGAAGAAGCTGCGCTAGCCGGCAGGCGGGGACCGCAGCGGGGGCAAATCCGCCGAATCCATCCTCCGGGCGCGGGGGCTGGATGGGGACGGGGAGAACATCTCCGCCACTGTCTGCGAAGCCCTTCGGCTTCCCAGTTGCGCTATCTGCCTGCACTGCAAGATCTGCTTGTCAAAGCCGGTGGAAGCGTCCGCCGGCTTTTGTTGTTTTTCACTCTTTGGAGGAATCGTTTATGGACCATCTTCTCATCAGGCCGGAGCAGACCGGCGACTACCGGGCCGTGGAGGAGCTCCACCGCCGGGCCTTCTGGAACCTGTACGTCCCCGGCTGTCAGGAACACTACATCGCCCACGTGCTGCGCTCCCACCCGGACTTTGTTCCGGAGCTGGATCTGGTGTGCGAGGTGGACGGGCGCGTGGCGGCCAGCATCATGTACACCCGGTCCTGGCTGACGGACCGGCAGGGGACCCGGGTGGACATCCTCACCTTCGGCCCTCTGGCCGTGGACCCCGCCCTCCAGCGCCGGGGCGTCGGCAAGCGCCTGATGGCGGAGAGCTTCCGCCGGGCCGCCGGCTGCCCGGCTGTCGTCATCTTCGGGAACCCGGGCAACTACGTCTCCAGCGGCTTCAAAAGCTGCCGGCGGTACAATGTGTGCCTGGAGGGGGACGTCTTCCCCGCGGCCATGCTGGTCAGGGAGCTGACGCCCGGATTCTTCGACGGCAGACGCTACCTCTACGCCGACTCCCCGGCATTCCAGATCGATCCCCAGGCGGCGGAGGACTTTGACCGGGACTTTCCCCCCATGGAGAGAGCCTTCCAGCCCAGCCAGGAGGAGTTCTTCATCCACAGCAATTCCGTCATCCGGCTCCCCGCAGACGCAGAGCCCGGCAGCAGCGAATAAAAAAGAGGATACAACAACAGGAGGAAATCTTTATGGACATCCGCAATCTCAAGGGCTCCATCGTGGCCCTGGTGACCCCCTTCCACCCCGACGGCTCCGTGAACTTTGAAAAGCTCCGGGAGCTGACGGAGTGGCACATCGAGAACGGCACCGACGCCATCCTGGCCCTGGGCACCACCGGCGAGAGCTCCACCATGACCCACGAGGAGGACGACGCGGTCCTCCGCTGCGTCATCGAGACGGCGGCGGGCCGGGTTCCGGTCATCGCCGGCACCGGCTCCAACGCCACCCAGACCATGCTGGAGAAGAGCCTGCGGGCCCAGGAGCTGGGAGCCGACGGCCTGCTGCTCATCACCCCCTACTACAACAAGGGCAACGGCGAGGGCATCTGCCGCCACTTCACCGCCGTGGCCGACGCGGTGAACATCCCCTGCATCCTCTACAACGTCCCCGGCCGCACCGGCTGCTCCATCTCCGTGGAGAACGTGGAGCGGCTCTCCAGGCACCCCAACATCTGCGGTATCAAGGAGGCCAGCGGGGACATGTCCTACGCCATGAAGATCGCCCACTGCATCTCCCCGGACTTCGCTCTCTGGTGCGGCAACGACGACATCACCATCCCCCTGCTCTCCATCGGCGGCAGCGGCGTGATCTCCGTGTGGGCCAACATCATGCCCCGCCAGTGCCACGACATGGTGACGGACTACCTGGAGGGCCGGCAGGACCGGGCCCTGGCTGCGGCCAAGCGGTATCTGGCGCTGATGAACGGCCTGTTCCTGGAGGTGAACCCCATCCCCGTCAAGACCGCCCTGAACCTGATGGGCATGGAGGCGGGCCCCTTCCGGCTGCCCCTGTGCGAGATGAGCGGGCCCAAGGAGGAGCAGCTCCGGGGACTTCTCAGAGAGGCGGGGCTGATCCAATGAAAATTCTGCTGATCGGACATGGCCGCATGGGTCACCTCATCGAGCGCACCGCCCTGGCCCAGGGGGACCAGATGGGCGGCATCCTGGACGTGGGCAACCTGGGGGACCTGGAGACCATCGGCCGGGTGGCGGACGTGGTCATCGACTTCTCCGCCCCGGCGGCCCTGCCGGCGGTGGCCCGGTACGTGCGCCAGACCGGAACGCCCCTCCTCTCCGGCGTGACGGGCCTGAGCGGGGCGGAGCTGGAGATCTTCACGGATCTGGGCCGCTCCGCGCCGGTGCTCCACTCCGCCAACTACTCCCTGGGCATCGCGGTCTTTCGCCGGGCCCTGGCGGAGGTGGCCGGGGTGCTCTCGGACTTTGACGTGGAGATCGTGGAGACCCACCACAACCAGAAGGCGGACGCCCCCAGCGGCACGGCCAAGCTGCTGCTGGAGGCGGTGGACCCCCGCCATGAGCGTACCCCGGTCTACGGCCGCCACGGTGTGCCCGGGCCCCGGGACAAGCGGGAGATCGGCGTACACGCCCTCCGGGGGGGCACCGAGGCAGGGACCCACACGGTGAGCTTCTTCGGTCCCGACGAGGCGCTGGAGATCACCCACCGGGCCTCCTCCCGGCAGATCTTTGTCAACGGCGCGCTCCACGCGGCCCACCGGCTCGTCCACATGCCCAAGGGCCGCTACAGCCTGGAGGATATCTTATTTGGAGGAACTGCGGTATGATGAACGCCCAGGAGATCATCGCCTACATCGGCGCGGCGGAGAAGAAGACCCCGGTGAAGGTGTACATTAACGAGAGAGAGCCCATCGACTACGGCGCCGCCCAGGTTTTCGGCGAGGGCCGCAGCAGGGTTGTGTTCGGGGACTGGCGGGAGCTGGGCCCCCTGCTGGCTGCCAACGCGGAGCGCATCGCGGACATGGCGGTGGAGAACGACCGGCGCAACAGCGCCATCCCCCTGCTGGACATGAAGGGGATCAACGCCAGGATTGAGCCCGGGGCCATCATCCGGGAGCAGGTGGAGATCGGGGACAACGCGGTCATCATGATGGGCGCGGTCATCAACATCGGCGCGGTCATCGGCCCGGGCACCATGATTGACATGGGGGCCATCCTGGGGGGCCGGGCCACGGTGGGCAGGAACTGCCACATCGGCGCGGGGGCCGTGCTGGCCGGGGTCATCGAGCCAGCCAGCGCCACGCCGGTGATTGTGGAGGACAACGTGCTGGTGGGGGCCAACGCCGTGGTCATCGAGGGCGTTCACGTGGGCGAGAACGCGGTGGTGGCCGCCGGGGCGGTGGTCATCGAGGACGTGCCCGCCGGCGCGGTGGTGGCCGGCTGTCCCGCCCGGGTCATCAAGATGAAGGACGAGGGCACCACCCAGAAGACCGCCCTGGAGGCCGCCCTGCGGCAGCTGTAGAGAAAAAGGCGGCAAAAGCGGTTGACATCCCCCGGCCTGTGGGGTATACTGAGCGTACAAGCAGCCGGTAGGTAAGGCTACCCCCGGGATATGGATCGCTGCCGCAAAGGGATGGAGACATCCCGCGCTGGTTTGAACAGGTCTTGTCGATGCAAGGCATGACCTAACGCGATTTCACCGCCCTGGGGAGCTAAAGCTCAAACGGAGGCGGAGCGCATCGCGGTATTGCCGCGCACCCGTTTTCGTTCGGGTGCGCGGCTTTTTGCTTGCAGGACAACGAGGAAGGAGGCGAAGAGGATGGACGCAGGCGGCGGGCCAGACAACAGAACAAGCGCCGGCCGGGCCCACGTCTGTCCCGGCGCGGCCTGATTTGTCCGGCCTCCCTGCCAAACCGGGGCCCAGCCCCGAGAAGCAAGGAGGAAATGAAAGATGATGAAAAACACCAACAGGGCCGCCCTTGGGGAGCGGTCCTACCTGGACACGCCGGTGTGGCGCGTCTTTGCCAGCCGCATCCCCTGGCTGCTGCTTCTGATGCTGTCGGCGGCCTTCACCGGGGCCATTATCCAGCGCTTTGAGTCCGCCCTGGCCGCCCAGGTGGCTCTCACCGCCTTCATCCCCATGCTCATGGACACCGGCGGCAACTGCGGCAGCCAGTCCTCCGTCACGGTGATCCGTGGGCTGAGCCTGGGCCAGATCCGCTTCGGCGACTGGCTGCGGGTGCTGTGGAAGGAGGTGCGGGTGGGGCTGCTGTGCGGGGCGTCCCTGGCGGCGGTGAACCTGCTGCGCCTGACCCTCCTGACCGCCGTGCCGGCGGCGGTGGCGGTGACGGTGAGCCTGACCCTGGCGGTGACGGTGGTGGCGGCCAAGGCGGTGGGCTGCTGCCTGCCCATCCTGGCCAAGGGGCTGGGCCTGGACCCTGCGGTTATGGCCAGCCCGTTTATCACCACCCTGGTGGACGCCATCTCCCTGCTGACCTACTTCGGCATCGCGTCGCTGCTGCTGGAGATATGACCAGCCCCCAAAGGAAACGAGGCCCTTTCCAGCGCCTGCCCTCTTTCCCGCCCAGTATTTACAGTCCGTTCACAGAAAATTAGCACTCTCGTCACGAGAGTGCTAATTTTCCTCTTTACATTTCCCCGCCCCGGGTGTACAATCACTGTCGAAAAGAAAAAACACGAGGTATGACCCGCCGGCCGGGCCATACTAAGCCCAAAGGAGGCATTGCGCATGAATTTCGACAAGTACACCCAGAACGCCCAGGCGGCGGTGGCGGACTGCCAGTCCATTGCCATGGAGAACGGCCAGCAGCAGCTGGAGGGGGAGCACCTCCACCTGGCCCTGCTGCGCCAGCAGGAGGGGCTGGTGCCACGGCTGCTGACCTACATGGGTCTGGACGTGGAGACCCTGGCCGGGGAGGTCCAGGGGGAGATTGACCGGCTGCCCAAGGTGTCCGGCAGCGGGTCAGGGCAGCTCTACGCCGGCCGCGGCTTCTCCCAGCTGCTCCATGGAGCGGAGCGGATCGCCGGACAATTCAAGGACGAGTATGTGTCCGTGGAGCACCTGTATCTGGCCCTGGCCCAGGAGACCAACACCCCCAGCGCCCGGATCCTCTGCCAGTACGGGATCGACTATGAGAAGATCCTCCAGGCCCTCACCAAGGTCCGGGGCAGCCAGCGGGTCACCAGCCAGAACCCGGAGGAGAGCTACGAGGCCCTGGCGAAGTACGGCCGGGATCTGGTGGAGATGGCCCGGCAGGGGAAGCTGGACCCGGTCATCGGCCGGGACGGGGAGATTCGCCACACCATCCAGATCCTCAGCCGCAAGACCAAGAACAACCCCGTCCTCATCGGCGAGCCCGGCGTGGGCAAGACCGCCGTGGTGGAGGGCCTGGCCCAGCGGATCCTCAACGGCGACGTGCCCGAGGGGCTCAAGGACAAGACCATCTTCGCCCTGGACATGGGCGCCCTTATCGCGGGCGCCAAGTACCGGGGGGAGTTTGAGGAGCGGCTGAAGGCGGTGCTCAGCGAGGTGGAGAAGAGCGAGGGGCGGATCCTGCTGTTCATCGACGAGCTCCACAACATCGTGGGCGCGGGCCGCACCGAGGGCAGCATGGACGCGGGCAACCTCCTCAAGCCCAAGCTGGCCAGGGGGGAGCTCCACTGCATCGGGGCCACCACCCTGGACGAGTACCGCAAGTATATTGAGAAGGACGCGGCCCTGGAGCGGCGGTTCCAGAAGGTGCTCATCGGCCAGCCCACGGTGGAGGACACGGTGTCCATCCTCCGGGGCCTGAAGGAGCGCTTTGAGATCCACCACGGCGTACGCATCACCGACAGCGCCCTCATCGCCTGCGCCACCCTGTCGGACCGCTATATCACGGACCGCTTCCTGCCGGACAAGGCCATTGACCTGATGGACGAGGCGGCCAGCAAGATCCGCATGGAGATCGACAGCCTGCCCGGGGAGCTGGACGAGATCAGCCGCAAGATCATGCAGCTGGAGATCGAGAAGCAGGCCCTGGGCAGGGAGGAGGACCCTGGCTCCAAAAACCGGCTGGCCCACATCGAGGGGGAGCTGGCGGAGCTGCGGAGCAGAAACGACGCCATGCGCGCCCAGTGGGAGACGGAGAAGCAGTCCATTGCCGGGGTGAAGCGGATCAAGCAGGAGATTGAGGACACCCGCCATCAGATGGAGGAGGCGGAGCGGAGCTACGACCTGGAGCGGATGGCCCGGCTGAAGTACGACACCCTCCCCCGGCTGGAGAAGCAGCTGGAGGAGGAGCGGCAGCGGGTGGACCAGGGCAAGGAGACCCGGTTTCTCAAGGAGGAGGTCACTGAGGAGGAGATCGCCGCCGTGGTCAGCAAGTGGACCGGCATCCCGGTAAGCAAGCTGGTGGAGAGCGAGCGGGAGAAGCTGCTGCGCCTGCCGGAGATCCTCCACCGCCGGGTCATCGGCCAGGACGAGGCGGTCACCGCCGTCAGCGAGGCCATCCTCCGGGGCCGGGCGGGGCTGAAGGAGGAGAACCGGCCCATCGGCTCCTTCATCTTCCTGGGCCCCACCGGCGTGGGCAAGACGGAGCTGGCCAAGACCCTGGCCCAGGCCCTCTTTGACGACGAGCGGAGCATGGTCCGCATCGACATGTCGGAGTATATGGAGAAGCACGCCGTGTCCCGTCTGGTGGGCGCGCCTCCGGGCTACGTGGGCTACGACGAGGGGGGCCAGCTCACCGAGGCCGTGCGGCGCAAACCCTACAGCGTGCTCCTCTTTGACGAGATTGAGAAGGCCCACCCGGATGTGTTCAACCTCCTGCTCCAGCTGCTGGACGACGGCCGCCTCACGGACAACCAGGGCCGGACCGTGGACTTCAAAAACACCATCGTCATCATGACCAGCAACATCGGCTCCGCCTACCTCACCGAGAGCATCCGGCCCGACGGGTCCGTGGATCCGGAGGTGAAGGACCAGGTCCGGGGGGAGCTGAACAAGTACTTCCGGCCGGAGTTCATCAACCGGGTGGACGACATCGTGGTCTTCTCCCCCCTGACAGAGAGCCAGATCGCCGGGATCATCGACATCTCCATGGCCTCCCTGGTCCAGCGGCTGGCGGACCGGGACATCCGCCTGGAGCTGACGGACAGCGCCCGGGCCTTCATCGCCCGGTCCAGCTACTCCCCCGCCTACGGGGCCCGGCCGGTGAAGCGGTACCTGCAAAAATTTGTCGAGACGGAGCTGGCGGCCATGCTCATCCGGGGCCAGCTCTCTGACGGACAGCGTGTGCGCATCGACAGCGATGGCAGCGCCCTGTCCTTCCAGGCGTAGCGGGCCTGAGATCGCTTTGCACGAGAGAACAGCGCCCCCGGAGAACCGCGCAGGAGCGGCCCTCCGGGGGCGTTCTCTACAACAGGAAACCTGTCCTTTTTGGCAAATCGCCAAAAAGCTCCAACCTGCGAAAAAGGGTATTGCCAACGGCAGGGGAGTGGTATATAATAAAGGGCCGTGTACAGGTTTTCATTCCGCCATAGACGGTTAAAGGAGTGGTCAAGCTGGACGACACAAGGACACGCATCATCTCCGCTGCCATCAGGGCCGTGCGGCAGCACGGCCTGGAGGGCGCACGCGTCCAGAACGTCAGCACCCTGGCGGGGGTCTCCCCCGGAGCGCTGTACCGCTACTTTGAGAGCAAGGAGCAGCTGCTGGAGGAGTGCTTCACCTACGTGGACCGGCAGGCTGCGGCCATCTTTGACCAGCTGGCTTTCGATCCTCTGGCCATTGTCTCCAATCCAGTGGGGGCGGTGAGGGGCCTGTGGCTGCCCTATTTCCGGTTCTGGGTGGCCCATCCCGACGAGACCGTCTTCTATCATCGGTTTCGGGACAGCGCCCTCTTCCCCGAATACGACAGGAACCGGGATGTCCCCTATTTCGGCTCCTTTGTCTGCATGGTCCGGGCCTTCCGGCAGGTGTTTCCCGGCATCCGGCGGATGAATCAGGATCTGCTGTGGCTCCATGTGCTCACAACCACCGTCCTGTACGCCAAGTACGTGGCGGAGGGCGTGCTGTCCGCCGATCAGGAGACGGAGGAGACCGTATTCCAGCTGCTGGCCACCGGCCTGAGCGGCTATCTGAAGCCGGAGAATTCCTGCGAAAAGGCGGTTTAGTTCTGTTTAGCGCGGCGTGAATAAACATTTATTCTCAATACAAACAGGGGGAGGCCTCCCGGTCCGTCCCCGTGAGGAGTGTGTTATATATGGAGAAAATATTGGTAGTGGACGACAGCGTTGTACAGGCCGCCCAATTGAAATCCATCCTCAGCGACGACTATGACGTCACCGTCGCCCAGACGGCGGAGGACGGGCTGCGCCTGGCCAGCGAGGAGAGCTTTTCTCTCATTCTGCTGGACGTGGTGATGCCGGGCATGGACGGCTTCACGCTGCTCAAAAAGCTCCAGGAGGAGATCATCACCCAGAGCGTGCCGGTGATTCTGATTACCAGCCTGTCCAACATCGAGAGCGAGCAGCGGGGCCTCATTCTGGGGGCGGTGGACTATATCACCAAGCCCTTCAGCCCTCTGATCGTCAAGGCCCGGGTGAACACACACATCAAGCTCTACAACTACCGGCGGCAGATCGAGTATCAGTCCAAGACCGATCAGCTCACCGGGGTGGCCAACCGCCGCCAGCACGATCTCTACAGCGCTGTGAAGTGGAGCGAGGCCACCCGGCTGCAGGTGCCCTTTTCCATCTGCATGTTCGACATTGACAACTTCAAGAAGTTCAACGACACCTTCGGACACCCCGCCGGGGACCGGGTCATCGCCGCCACGGCCAAGACCGCGTCCGCCTGCCTCCAGCGGAGCACGGACTTCTTTGCCCGCTACGGCGGCGAGGAGTTTGTGGCCTTCCTCATCGGCGACAGCTCCGAGAAGGCCTTCTCCCACCTCCAGAAGATCAGGCAGGCGGTGGAGGACCTCCACATCCCCCACGATCCGTCGGTGTCCCAGTATGTGACGGTGAGCGTGGGCGGAGTCACCGTGGTGCCCCCGGCGGAGAGCGCCTACACCACCTACCTCAAGGTGGCGGACACCATGCTCTACGACGCCAAGAAGCACGGCCGCAATCAGGTGGTCTGGGCGGACGAGAAGATGCGCCAGATGTGGGAAAAGCCTTAATAACAGCCTGGGAGGGGTAACTGTGGGAATTTTTCAACTGTTCAGCCGCAAGGGCAAGGGGGAGGCCGCTCCCCAGGCCGAGGAGCCGCAGGAGGAGCTGGCCATCTACTCCGGTATGCGCGTGGAGGTGACCACCATGGAGGGCCGTCTGCTCTTCGTGGCAAAGCTGCTGGGGCTCCACGACGACAAGGCGGAGCTGCACCAGTACTCGGAGAGCGACGCGTTTGAGGAGGGAGAGAGCCTCCACGTCCGCATCCGGGGCTACAGCGACAGGGACCGGAAGGCGGTCTATATGGAGGGCACCATCTCCCCCCAGCCCCACCACACCTGGCAGGTGGAGGAGCTGACGGTGGCCCGCATAGGCAATGACAGGGCCTTCTTCCGCCTGGACACCAATCTGGACGCCACCGTCACCACCTTCAGCGGCCTGAACATCGGGGAGAAGCCCTGCAAGCTGCTGAACATCAGCGTGGGCGGAGCCTGCATCGGCTCGGAATACGTGCACCACCACGGGGACAAGTTCCTGCTGAAGGTGAAGCTGCTGGAGGACCGCCCGGCGTCGGCCATGTACTGTCAGGTTCTGCGGGTGATTGACCGGGGCGATTCCAAATACGAGTACGGGTGCCGGTTCCTGGAGCTGACCGAGGAGGACGAGGGGAAGATCACCCAGAACATCTTCGCGGCCCAGCGGAAGGCCCGGGCCAAATCCTGAAAAATAGTAGAGACCGCCTCCGGCAGTGCCGGAGGCGGTCTGGCGATTTCTGGGGCCTATGCGTTTTCACCGGCAAGGCGGGCGGCGGCAATCGCAGTCCCCCTCACCGCCGCCAGGGCCAGCGGGGCTTTTTGCTCTCCAGACGCTGGAGGGCCTTTTTCGCCTCCTGGCTGCCCTGCTCCGCCGCCTCACGGTAGAGCGCCAGGGCCCGCTCCCTGTCCCGGCGCACCCCCAGGCCCTTCTCATACAGGGCCCCCAGGGCGCAGGTGCCGTCCCGGTATCCCCCTTCGCTGCTCCTGGCGTACAGCTCCGCCGCACGCCCCGGGTCCTTCTCCACGCCGTAGCCGTTCTCGTAGCACTCCCCCAGCAAAAACTCCGCCCGGTGGTAGTTCTGCTCCGCCGCCTTGGCGAACCAGGCCGCCGCCTCACGGTCGTTCTCCTCCACGCCGATGCCGTGGTAGTAGAAGAACCCCAGGTTGCACTGGGCGCGGGCGTTGCCCTGCTCCGCCGCCTCACGGTAGAGCCGGGCCGCCTCCCCCTTGTCCTCCTCTACCCCCGCGCCCATCTCATAGCACAGGCCCAGGGCGCAGGTGCCGGGGGCGTAGCCCTGCTGGTGGGCCTGCCGGTACCAGGACGCCGCCTGCGCGGGGTCCTTCTCCACGCCGTAGCCGTTCTCATAGCACTCCCCCAGCAGATGCCGGGCCCGGGCGCTGCCCCGCCGGGCGGCCTCGGTGAACCACTTTGCCGCCTCCTCGTCGTCCTCCTCCACGCCGATGCCCCGGTAGTAGCAGTACCCCAGGTTGCACTGGGCGCGGATGATCCCCTGCCGGGCGGCCTGCCGGTAGAGCTCCACCGCCCGGACCTTGTCCATCTCCACCCCGTCGCCGAACTCGTAGCACACGCCCAGGGCGCAGGTGCCGGGGGCGTAGCCCTGTTGGTGGGCGGACTCATAGAGCTGGAAGGCGTGGGACAGGTCCACCGCCACGCCGTAGCCGTTCTCGTAGCACTCCCCCAGCAGCATCTGGGCACGGGGGTAGCCGCCGTCCGCGGCTCTGGCGAACCACTCCACCGCCTGATCGTTGTCCTCCGGCGTGCCGATGCCCCGGTAGTGGCAGAACCCCAGACAGCACTGGGCACGGAGGTAGCCCCGCTGGGCGGCCAGACGGTAAAACTCCACCGCCCGGGCCTCGTCCATCTCCACGCCGGTTCCGCTCTCGTAGCACACCCCCAGGGCGCAGGCCGCAGGCACGTGGCCCCCCTCCCAGGCCTTCTCGTAGAGCTGGAAGGCACGGGCCTCGTCCTCCTCCACGCCATAGCCGTTTTCATAGCACTCCCCCAGCAGGTGGAGGGCCCGGGGGTACTCCTGCTGGGCCGCCTTGGCGAACCACTCCGCCGCCTGCTTGTCGTCCTCCTCCACGCCGATGCCCTGGTAGTAACAGAATCCCAGGCAGCACTGGGCCCGGGCGTCCCCGGCCTCGGCCCCCTGACGGTAGAGCTCCAGGGCCCGGGCCCTGTCCTCCTCCACGCCGGAGCCCGTCTCGTAGCACACCCCCAGGGCGCAGGCCGCCGGCACGTGGCCCCCCTCCCAGGCCTTCTGGTAGAGGGCTGCGGCCTGATCGATGTCCCGCTCCACCCCGTAGCCGTACTCGCAGCACTGGCCCAGCAGGTACTGGGCCCGGGGGTAGTCCTGCTGAGCGGACCGGGCGAACCACTCCACCGCCTCACTGTCGTCCTCCGCCACACCGATGCCCCGGTAGTAGCAGTACCCCAGGTTGCACTGGGCCCGGGCGCTGCCCATGTCGGCGGCCTGGCGGTAGAGCTCCACCGCCCGCTCCTTGTCCTCCTCCACCCCACGGCCCACCTCGTAGCACAGGCCCAGGGCGCACACGGCGGGGGCGTGGCCCTTCTCCGCCGCGGCGGCGTAGAGCTTCACCGCCTTGTCCACGTCCTTCTCCACCCCCACGCCGAAGTCGTAGCACTCCCCCAGCAGATTCATGGCCCGGGGGAAGGCCTGCTCCGCCGCCTGGGTGAACCAGTAGGCGGCCTGCTTGTCGTCCACCTCCAGGCCGATGCCGTGGTAGTAGCAGTACCCCAGGTTGCACTGGGCGGGGACGTGGCCCCGCTGGGCGGCCTCCCGGTAGAGCTCCACCGCCCGGGCCTTGTCCTCCTCCACCCCCATGCCGATCTCGTAGCACAGCCCCAGGGCGCAGGTTCCCGGGGGATAGTCGTTTTCATGGGCCTGCCGGTAGAACTGCTGGGCCTGGGTCTCGTCCTTGTCCACCCCGTGGCCGTACTCGAAGCACTGGCCCATCAGGTACTGGCCCCGGGGGTAGCCGTCCTGAGCGGCCTCACGGTACAGGGCAGCGGCCTGCCGGTGGTCCTCCTCCACGCCGAACCCCCGGTCGTAGCACACGCCCAGGGCGCAGGTGGCGGCGGGGTAGCCCTGCTCGTGGGCGGCCCGGTAGAGGGCCACCGCCTTCTCCCCGTCCTGCTCCACGCCGTAGCCGTTTTCGTAGCACTCCCCCATGAGCAGCTGGGCCCGGGGGTAGTCCTGCTGGGCCGCCTTGGCGAACCACTCCGCCGCCTGAGCGTCGTCCTCCTCCACGCCGATGCCGTGGTAGTAGAAGAACCCCAGGTTGCACTGGGCAGGGGCGAAGTCCTGCTCCGCCGCCTCCCGGTAGAGCTCCGCCGCCCGCAGCTTGTCCATCTCCACCCCCTGGCCCAGCTCGTAGCACAGCCCCAGCTCGCACACGGCGGGGAGGTAGCCCAGCTCCGCCCCGGCGGTGAAGAGCTCCAGGGCCCTGTCCGCGTCCTTCTCCGTGCCGAACCCTCGGGCGTAGCACTGGCCCAGGGCGAACTGGGCGGCCACGTGGTCCCCCTCCGCCGCCCGGGCGAACCAGCGGAAGGCCTGCTCCGGATCCTCCGGCGCGCCGTCCTCGCCGGCGCGGTAGTTCTGGGCCAGCCGGTAGGCCGCGTCCAGGTCCCCGTCCTCGGCGGCGGAGAGGAGCTCCCGGAAGTTCTGCCGCTTCTCCGCCGTCCGGTCCGCCAGGGTCTGGATCAGCTCCGGGTTAAAATATATCATCACCGTGTCCTGCTCACCGGGCAGGAGGTTCTCGTTCTGGTCCGCCATAGGCTCTGTTTCCTTTCTTATGTCTGGCCCCCGCCGATTCCCGAGGCGGGAGCCGCCGGGCCTATTATAGCACACCGCCGCCCCCTTGGCAAGGCGGGCAATCGCGGGATCCCTCCCGGGCGCGGCAATGTCCCTGTCCCGCCGCGTTGACAGGGGGGCGCAAATGGGTTAAAATGGTGGTCATCAACAAGGAAGGACCGTAATGAACATGCTGCACCTGTCCCAGACCGACTACACCGTCAGCCGCTGGTCCGGCGGGACCACCACGCAGATCGCCATCTCCCCTCCAGACGCCTCCTACAGCGCGCGGGATTTTCTCTGGCGGATCAGCTCGGCGGTGGTGGAGGATGAGCAGAGCGTCTTCACCCCCCTGCCGGACTATGACCGCCAGCTGATGCTCCTGGACGGCTCCCTGCTCCTCCGCCACGACGGCGGCGCGGCCCTCCGGCTGGACCCCTATCAGGTCCACGCCTTTGACGGCGGCGCGGCCACGGAGAGCCAGGGCCGCTGCCGGGACTTCAACCTTATGCTCCGGAAGGGCCGCTGCCGGGGCCGGCTGCGGCCTCTCCGCCTGGAGGGGCCGGTTCTGCTCCCGCCTCCCCAGGGCGGCCTTCTCCTTCTCTACTGCGCCGCCGGCCGGGGCGCCCTGGGGGAGGGGACGGTTCTTGCCCAGGGCGAGAGCATCCTTCTGGAGGACGGGGAGGCGCCGCTGGGTCTGAGCGTTTCCGCTCCGGCGGACTTTGTGGCCGCAGAGATATGGTGCGATATTCCATGACGTACGAGGAATTCAGGGCCCAATATCCCATCCCCCTGAACCCGCAGCAGGAGGAGGCGGTCCGCCTGACGGAGGGGCCCGCTCTGCTGCTGGCTGTGCCGGGAAGCGGCAAAACCACCGTGCTGGTCACCCGGCTGGGGTACATGCTCTGCTGCCGGGGCATCCCTCCGGAGCAGATTCTCACCGTGACCTACACGGTGGCCGCCACCCGGGACATGAGGGCCCGGTTTGTAGGCTTCTTCGGGGAGGAGCAGGCTGGGAGGCTCACCTTCCGCACCATCAACGGCCTGTGCGCCGTGGTGATCGGATACTACGCCCGGCAGCGGGGCACGGAGCCCTTTGCCCTGCTGGACAATGAGCGGCAGCTGAGCGGCGTCATCCGGGATCTGCTGGTCCGCACCGGCGCCGCCTTCCCCAGCGAGCTCCTGGTAAAGACCGCCCGCACCCACATCACCTACTGCAAGAACATGATGCTCACCGAAGCGGAGATCTACGCCCACAAGGTGGAGGGGATGGACTTCCCCCGGGTGTACTTCGAGTACCAAGACTATCTGCTCCGCAGCCGGCGCATGGACTACGACGACCAGATGGTTTTCACCTGCCGCATCCTCCGCAAGCACCCGGACATCCTGGCCCACTTCCG
>ERZ777011.2027-NODE-2027-length-18009-cov-3.267461_pt1 | contig 18009 bp, 16 predicted proteins | sample MGYA00374964_ERZ777011 | MGnify/ENA primary metagenome ERZ777011 (study PRJEB29310, sample SAMD00008975) | mouse gut metagenome | study: EMG produced TPA metagenomics assembly of the Metagenome analysis of fecal microbiota from mouse which was promoted...
GGTGAAGCAAACACTTATGTTTGGACACTTACAGAATTAATGCAGCCCGCTTATAAAATTACATTAACCGTAAAACCTAAAGTATTAAAACAGCAAGCTATTGAAGCAGCCATCAAAAATTGCATAACCTATAATTATATTTTAAATACTGATATTTCATATAATTAATGCACTAAATTATATAGGGCAGAGATGTTTAGTCTCTGCCCTATTTTTTACGTTTATATACAGAAAAACCCTACCAACTCAGATGACTTAGCAGGGAAATTCTTCTAAGAGTAGGAATTATACTCTTCAATCTTATATACAAGTAATATTTTAACATGTTTATTTTATCAAATATTATTTCTTAAATCTTAGAAAAAAATATTACAGTTTTTATTAAATAAACATATTTTATATATAGATGAGCAGGCATGGTTGTATAAATTAGATACTAATAAATTGTCTGAATCTTCAATTAATTGGAATAAAGTCAAAGATGGACAATTTAATTCGCTTAAAAATTTGTATAATGTTTTTTAATACTTTAATAGAGAATATATAAAATAAAATGTATAGGTTTAATGCGGAAAATATCTAAAAAGGATATTGACTAAAGTAAAATAAAATGAGATAAAAATCACAAAGTAATTTTAACAATACTGAATCTACAGCTATATAAAAGCTATTTCCTGTATGCTATACAAAAAAAGAACGCCTGCACAGCGTCCAAACAAATACCACATATAACTGCTAACATATTCAATCTTCATGAGCAGCTTGTAGGGGAATCGACCCCCTGATTCCGCCGTGAGAGGGCGGCGTCTTAACCTCTTGACCAACAAGCCATACTTAATACTCAACTAGTATACCACAAAAAAAATAATATGCAAGTATTTTTTTTATATTTTATGTTTTTTATATTCCTGTTAAATCCTTTACTACCTCCCCCGCTATAATAAGCCCGGCAACAGACGGAACAAAGGCTACGCTTCCGGCCTTAAAGCCCTCCGGCATATCTTTTATGCTTACAGGTATTTCCTCCGAATATACTACCTTAAGCTTTTCTACTCCCCGCTTTCTTAATTCCCTTCTCATAACCTTAGCCAGCGGACAAACCTTTGTACTATAAATATCTGCTGCCTTAAATCTGCTTCCGTCAAGCTTATTTCCGGCTCCCATGCTGCTTATTACCGGTATGTTCTTTTCCCTGCACTTCATCACAAGCTCTATTTTAGCCGTCACCGTATCTACTGCATCAACGACATAATCGTATTCCTCAAAGGAAAATTCGTCTGCATTTTCAGGCAGAAAAAAGCATTTATGTATTTTTACGTCTGCATCCGGATTTATGTCAAGAATACGCTCCTTCATTACATCAGTCTTATACCTGCCTATTGTTCCTACGGTGGCTATAATCTGCCTGTTTAAATTTGATGGGCATACCTTGTCATTGTCCACCAAATCAAAAGCGCCTACTCCGCTTCTTACCAATGCCTCGCAGACATAGCCGCCTACCCCGCCTATGCCGAATACTGCCACCCGCGCTTTACTTAACTTTTCCATAGCCTCTTTTCCTAAAAGAAGCTCTGTTCTTGAAAACTGGTTTAACATAATTCCTCCGGTTAAATTGCACAATGCTTTTACTGTTTATTTTTATTATATAGCTTATGGCAAATATGGCAAGAAAAAAAATTATTTTGACACATTTTGTTTTAGCGCATTTTATTTTAGTACATTTTTTTTAACGCATTTTATTTTAGCATATTTTATTTTAGCGTATTTTAACGCATTTACTTAAGCTTCACCATTACATTACCCGCAGCTATTCTGCTGTTCATCTAATTACAGCCAGCTCATGCGATTTTCAAATACTACCTTATTTTCCCCCTTTTCAATCCTTCCGATTTCATAGCACTCATAAAACTGATTAATATGCTTCATAACCATAGCCTTACCGCTCTCTGATACAACCATGCAGATACCAACTCCGCAGTTAAAGGTTCTAAGCATTTCCTTATCGCTGATACCGCCATTGTTACGAATATACTTAAATATATTTAATATCCTTATCTTAGACAAATCAATTTTTGCGCTTAAGCTGTCTGGAATTATCCTCCTCAGATTTCCTTCTATGCCTCCGCCTGTAATATGAGCCATTCCATGTATAAGGCTTTTAGGCAGGTCCTTGATTGCTTTATAATATGGAGTATGGGGCTTCATTATCTGCTCTATAAAGGTCAGCCCGTCTATTTTATCCAATTTGATTTGAGGCATTTTATCCATCAGCAGACGAACTAATGAATAACCGTTTGTATGCAAGCCGTTTGAGGCTACCGCCAGGACACTGTCTCCCTCTTGTATGGCGGAGCCGTCAATCACCTTAGCTTTTTCAGCAATGCCTGCAATACTTGAAGTAAGTATATAAACTCCTGACTCTATCACAGATGGCTGTATGGAGGTTTCTCCTCCTACGAGGGAACATTCATTTAATCTGCACGCATCCGATACTCCCTTTACCAATGTTTTAATAGTGTCCTTCTCGGCATTTCCGCATACAATCGTGTCTAATACTGCCAAGGGCCTTGCTCCCATAACTGCTATATCGTTTACAAGATGGTTAATCATATCATGGCAGATAGATTCCGTATAGCCATATTCCATGGCAAGCTTCTGCTTAGAGCCGGGCTCCTCTGATTTAAGCACTAAAACAGGATTTTTTATTTTTGGAAAAAGAATATCATACAATGACGCAAATGCTCCCATTCCATTTAAAACACGCCTGTCGTCAGTTTCCAAATGCTTTGACATTTCCTTCTTAATGGTATCCGTATAGGCAATATCAATTCCTGCTTTGCTGTATGATAAATCCTCCGGGTTTCTTTCACTCCCGGCTAATATTTCATCCACAGAAACATCCAATACTGTTGCTAAATCTCTTAATATCTCAATATTGGGATATGTTGTGCCGTTCTCCCACTTTGATACCGCCTGAAAGGAAACCTTCAGCTTATCTGCAAGCTGCTGCTGCGTCAAACCAAGGGATTTTCTTTTATCCATTATAAAATTACCGATTTTAACACTATTAAGCATTATATTATACCTCCACTTTTACAGACGGCAGACTGCTAAGTTCTGCCTGTAAATTTCTAACCATATAATAGCTTAAATTTCATGCTTCAGGCAATAACCGGACAGGAGAATTTATCTGCCTTATTCAACCATAGGTTGATTTTTAACATAATTATAAATTATTACCCTCACTCTTATCCACTCTTGCCTTGTGTAAATTATCATTCATTTTTCTTACAATCTGCTTTCCAATTAAAAATTGTATAACCCATATAAGGGCAAAAATAAAAAGAAAAATCATAAAATAGCTTAAAAAGCCTCCAACGCTATGCTCCATCCAATACAAAATCCATGCAATGGGAAGCATTATTATGGAAACAAGCGTAAAATATATTCCTGTCTGCATAACGATACTCCAACGCTCTATTTCCCATATTACGGAGCAGGCTCCAAAGCCTGCGCCAAGCAAGCCGCTAAGCAAGGCCTGCAAAATAACTGCATTAATCTCATTTCCCATTATAGAAATAAGTTCAGGCACACATGGAGAATAATATCCATTTGCAAATACCAGAGACATAATTATTGTAATTAAATATCCTATTGTAATCCCTGTCAAAAATCCTAAAGCGCCACGTATAATTATTTTCTTTTTCATTTTCTTCACCTCATATTCCTAATATTTTCTTTACCTTTGAAACATAACGCCTTGAAACATACGTTGTTGTATTATTTGACAATTTAACGCAAATTGTGCCTGTAAAGCTTAAATCAAAGTGACTGACCTTTTTCAGGTTAATGATTTCCGAATTTGAAATACGGACAAACTGACAGGAGCTTAATCGTTTTTCTAATTCATACAGCCTAAGGCGTAAAACATATTCTCCCTTGTCTGTCACTGCAAAAACCCTTCCCCCTCCGGCGTAAATCCTAATCAGCTCTGATTGCTCAAGGACCTCAATTTTATCGTTCCTGCTTCCGGAAATTATCAATGAAGTTTCTTCTGATATTTTTTTAACAATATTATTAATATCTTCCGTCATTGAAGCAGCCATAATAATAATTTTAGGCTCAGTATATGAACTGTCAATTTTAATTTCAACCTTCATAAACAGCACCTCCTTATGATATTATTATATGGAGATTTAAGCTTGTTTTCAATGGATTTGAAATACTCGGTTTATTTTAAAATATAAGTGGTCAGATTTAAAAAAAATTTTTTATTAAAGTCCTGCATGTATATAAGTCCTGTGCCTGTATGAATTATACTGAAAACAAATTATTTTTACATATAAAATGTCCTCCGGCAGCTTAAACAACCGGAGGACATATCCTTAAACTAATGATTTTCTGTTATAATCCGTAATATCACTGCCTAATTTTGCATAAATATCCTTTACACTCTGTGATACATTCGGGGATGAAATTAATGTTTTTAGCTCTGCATCTGTCATGCCTATAAATTCAAGAAATTCAACCCTGCCGTTAGGCGTTTCTATTGTATTGACAGAGGTATCAGGAACACATATAAAGCCTGTAATGTTTGATTTCTGATATGCGTCTATTCCTGCTGTCTGCCCTGTATACAAAAACTCATACGGCATAAAAATCTCACTTTTATTAAATGTTATTCTTGCTATTGCCTGGAGTATTCCACATATACACTTTAATTCACCCTCCTCGTCAGGATAATTATCCTTTTTCAATTTAAAGGTCATTTCATAGCCAAAGCCGCTTATTTCCTTATCTTCCTCTTCTTTTTCATATATCTCCGTCATTCCGTAAGTAACAAAATGCCAATAATCTCCGCCGTCATAAATACTGATGCCATCAAGAGGGTCTTTTCCCCCTAAGGACCATTTTATAAGAGTTCCATAATGCTTTGGATTAGTCTGGTCAGGATAAATCCTTTCAAATTCTTTTGTAATTGCATCCCACCCCAAAGCCTGAATATTGTTTTCCTCTCTGTTTTCAGTCTCCGCATTTTTATCAGTTTTCTTAAATAATCCCATTTTTATTTATCCTTTCTATTTGTTAAATTACAGGAAGCCGCAGCGCTATATTATTTCAACTAATCTTTTGCAAAGCATTACCAAATCATATCGTATTCCCTCCCTGCTCCGCCATTCTCTATTGCTCCACTCATCCTGTGAGCAATCGTCGCCTCCATATATTAATGCTCCGTACTCAAAACCCCTAAACTGTGAAACTGCAATACAGCCTGCCTGTTCCATCTCAACAATCTTGGCGCCTTCTTCTTTTCTCTTAGCAATCCTGTCGCCGGTTTCCCTGAATATGGCATCTGTTGTCCAGGTAAGGCCACGAATATATGAAATTGCATTTTCCTCCAAATACTTAGTAATTTTTTCTGTGGTTATAGGATTCGTATAAATATACCTTGAGGGCTCTATGTAATGGTATGAAAAGCCTTCGTCCCTGATTGCCCCTTCTACTACAAGTATCTGGCCAACCTCAATATTTTTATCAAGAACTCCGCCGCCTCCGCAAAACATAACTTTAGTAATACCCATAGAATTAAATAAATCCAGGTTTCCTCCACAGGCAGGACAACCCACATGTCCAAGGGTAATTAAAATATTTGAATCCACAAAACGATATATCAAAACAGGATTTTCACCGCCAATAGTTCTTTCAATAATTATCCTTCCCTCTGCTGCAAGCTTATCCATAACCTCCGGGAAGAAAGTAATAACCAGCTTATCTGTTTCAAAGGATTTTTCTGAAAAAGTGGTGGGATTTATTTTTGCAGTCCTGTTATTATCAAACTCCAAAATCGGATATTTGTTTTCCCTAATCATAATATTACTCTGCCTCCGTAAAATTTAATTGTATATCATAAGTGCTTATCAAGAAATGCAAGGCATACCTCATTGAGTTTTTTTAATGTTGCCTGCGGAGCATCCTTTGGGCTTCCGCCGTCAAATATCATTGTTAAAAATGGAGATGTCAGGGACAGGTCTGTCAATGAAAAATGACCGATACCGGAAAAATGCACATTTTGAATATCCTCTGACTCCATATCCAATAATCTTGCGTTTTCCTCGTATTGCTTCCATTCCCGCAAATGCTCCCATGATGCGTCAGAGTATATGTTCAGTACAGGCACGGGATATTCTGACTGCTCAAAAATAAAGCTTCCGTCTTTATCCACTCCTTTAATGTCGCAAAGAAACGGAGCCTCCAGTGAGATAACCGCCGATATATCATCTCTCTGCCTGCCTACTCCAAGAGCCGCCGAGCCTCCTAAGGAATGTCCCATTACGCAAATTCGGGAAGTGTCGATTAAATTATACGCTTTCAGTTCATCGTTTCCCTCGTCTACCTTTTCAATAATCGTATCTAAAACAAAATTTATATCCCCTGTACGAATTTCCATCCATTTTTCAAAATGCGCTAATGACTGCTCCGGCTTATCCTGGGGCTTATCGGCGGCAATTTCTTTCATAAACTCTCCGCTTACCCGAATTGTTCTGCCGTTTGAAAGCTTCGTCTTAAAGCATTGATATGTGTGGTCGATAGAGCACACTGCATAGCCGTGGCTTGCAAGCTCACGATAAAGTGTTTCGTTACTTTCCTTTACGCCAAAGCTGCCGTGAGAAAATACTACTAAGGGACAGCGCTGTATCTCATCATATCCGTCAGGATACCAAAAAGACACAGGTAATTCACGATAGCCTCCCTCGTCATTATATGTTTCAAGCCGCGATGTGTCAATATAAAAGCTATCCTCTCGTATTATCTTATATTTACCTGTTGTCTCAACCGGAGTTACTTTCGGAAAAAGCAAAAGCCAGCCTGTACACACAAAAAGAATAAGAGATAGTACTCCGCAGATATAACCTGCGGGAACATGATTTGATTTTCTAATGAAACAATAGAAGAATAATATAAGCTCTATAATCATGACTGTCAGTAAAAAAATATGTCTTGCTTTCATTTCCTTTTCTCCTTATGCTTAGGTATTTTGTCATGGTCAGCTCCCTCCTGCATAAGAAAACTGTCTGCAGCGCTATTAACTAAATTCATGATTTCATCCTCGGATGCCTTGATAATACCAGTTGCCGAAAGCGCAGCAATACCGTATGTATAAATAATTGTATTCTGCAAATATCTCCCTGCGCTATCCTCTGAAATTCCTAAATCCCTTGAGATTCTTTTAATCAGCTCAGCATTATCATCATCTTTCGTCAACGCGTCAAAATTTTCTGCCGGAGAGCCGCTATATCCTTCAAGATAAAGGAAACGGAATAGATTGGGTTTTGCTACGGCAATATGGATAAAGGCCGCTCCTACCTGTTCAAAGGCTTCCACTCCGTTTTCAGCAGCCGGACGCATCTTTTCGTTAGCGTAGCTTAAAGCATATTGGGCTAAATCCTTACGAAGACCCTCCATGTTTTCAAAATGCCATACAAGGGGCTGGGTGGAACAGCCAATTTCTTTAGATAATGTTTTAATATTTACAGATGAATATCCATTGCGAATAAGCATCTTCAATGCGGTCTCCAAAATGACCTCTTTTGAAATCTGGGTTTTTCTCGCCATTACAGCACCTCTTTTCTATAAACACAATTATATAATTATATTTATATTATAGTCAATATGCCGTATGCTGTCAACCGTCTATATATTAAAAACCTCTTTAATGCTGTCATAATGCAGAAAAATGCCTTCTTCTGCGAGCTTACTTATCTGCTCCTTCGTTGCAAGCATATATCCGTCTGTCTCAGCCGCCTGAAGGCATAGCTCCTCCTCCTTAAAGTCCATTATAAATCTGTATACATCCACAAAATAATTATCTCCCTCTCCCGGATTTTCCCTGTGGTATGTAAACATATAGCCTCCCTCTGCACCTGATACGTCAAGTCCCGTTTCCTCTTTTACCTCTCTTTTTACCGCTTCATAAGAGGTTTCTCCGGCCATTGCGGCTCCCCCTGATACCTCCCACCAGCCGGGAGCCCACGCCTTTGTCATTACGCGCCTTGTAATCAGAAAACATCCGTCAGTCCTTAATATCACTCCCAGCACCGTAAGGTGGTATTCATCATCCCTTAAACACCAGCTGTTCCGCTCCATTGTTCTTCCCGTAGGCTTTTTATTCTTGTCATATATATCCCAAAGTTCCATATTTTTCTCCGCTTCATTAATTTATAACTTCCTTCATTCCATACAGCCCTGCCGGCTTACCCTTAAGAAACTTAGCTGCCTGCACTGCTCCCTTTCCAAATATTGCCTTTGAATATGCCGTGTGCTTAAATTCTATAACCTCGTCGGTTCCTGCAAATATAATCTCATGCTCACCGACTATAGTTCCTCCTCTTACAGCGCTAAGCCCGATTTCCTTTACAGGTCTCTTTTCCCTTCTTGTACTTCTGTCATATACATACTCATACTCTCCGTCAAGCTGCTCATTTATAACATCCGCAAGGGCAATAGCAGTGCCGCTTGGGGCATCCAGCTTTTGATTGTGGTGCTTTTCTACTATGTCAATGTCAAAGCCTGCGTCTGCAAGTGTCTTAGCCACTGTCTCCATAACCTTTACCATTGTGTTAATTCCCATTGACATATTGGCGGAGCGGAGAAGTGTACACTCCTTTGCTGCGTCATTTATAAACTCTATCTGTTCCTCTGAATAGCCTGTGGTACATAAAACTACCGCAGCCTTCTTTTCCTTTGCAAAGCTTATAAGCTCCTCCAGTACCTTTGGCGTGGAAAAATCAATTATAACATCCGCCTCCTCCTTTACGTCCTTTATAAAGGGATAAACCGGATAATCATTTGCCCAGCTTGTATTTATATCAACGCCTGCAACTATCTCTGCATCACTATCATTTCTTACTATATCAGATATAGTCTTTCCCATTTTTCCGCCGCAGCCCACCATTATAATTCTTGTCATTTTTACCTCTTTTCTGCACATATCTTTCGTGCGTTTCCATATATTTTTACAGTATTCCGAAATCCTTCATTGCTATTTTAAGCTTCTCCTTATTTGACTCCTCCATCTCAGTAAGCGGAAGTCTTGGAGCTCCTGCATTTTTACCCATAAGATTAAGCGCCGCCTTTACGGGAATTGGATTTACCTCACAGAAAAGGGCGTTTATAAGAGGTATAGCCTTTAGCTGTATATCCATGCTTTCCTTTACGTTACCCTCAAGATATTTTGCGACAATATCGTGTGTCTGTCTCGGCGCGATATTTGACAGAACGGATATAACTCCTTTTCCTCCCAGTGAAAGAATAGGAACTATCTGGTCGTCGTTTCCTGAATATATGTCTATAGCGCCATTTGAAATACTTGCAAGCTTTGCCACCTGCGATATGTTTCCGCTTGCCTCCTTTATAGCCGCTACATTTTTATTTTTTGCCTTATTTACAATCTCCATAACAGTCTCAGGAAGAATATTGCAGCCTGTTCTTGACGGAACATTATAAAGAATACAAGGTATATTTATAGCGTCGGCTATGGCTGTAAAGTGCTTCACAAGTCCTCCCTGGGTAGCCTTATTATAGTACGGCGTAACTAAAAGTACTCCGTCTGCCCCAAGCTTTTCGGCCTCTATAGATTTCTGGATGGCTGTTGCCGTACAGTTTGAGCCTGTTCCTGCCACAACAGGCACCCTCTTATTAACCTTATCTATAACAAACCTTATGCATGCCAAATCCTCCTCGTGAGTCATGGTTGATGATTCTCCCGTAGTTCCGCACACTATAATGCAGTCTGTACCTTCCGCTATCTGATACTCCAAAAGCTCTCCAAAGGCTTCAAAATTTACGCTGCCGTCCTCTTTCATTGGCGTTACTATGGCAACTCCTGCTCCTGTAAAAATCGACATAACAATATCCTCTCTTTCATAAATTTTCTTATACACTATACGATAATATTTAACAGATGAATATATAAACAGCTTCATCTGCATGGGCTGTGCATCAAAAAAGCCGGCATAATGACTGCCGGCCTAATATCCCAAAACAAACACATAATGTATTATTAAGAAATAATTATAGCTCTCCACCAGAACAAAATCTGATGACAGTCATATGATTATTCATCACATGCCCAAGATAAAGCCCGGCGTTCTTTATCTTTCGGCGTTTTTTCCTTTCATCTTTTTTTCTTCTGCCTGCCTGCATCCAAAAAGCTACTTATAAAAAACGCGACCTCTATAAAATAATATGTTGTTATGGTTTAATATAACACTATGAGAAAATAATGTCAATAATAATATTATTTCTAACGCCTATATCTAATCTCTGTAATCCTCCCTGTAATCCTGTTCATGGCTGTGAACCTCAAGCTTGCTTACGGAAACCTCATAGGCTACATGCTTCTCCACCTCGTCCTCGCTGATTTTCTTCACATAATCCCTGCTCTGTACTCTGCCCCATATCTGTATCTTTCCGCCTACTTCAAATGTAGAAGCAAATCTTGCATTTCTTCCCCACGCTATACATGGTATATAATCACTCTTGCCATATGGTCTGTTTACCGCCACCAAAAGGTCTGCAATCTCCCTGCCTAAAGGCGTCTTTCTGTATATAGGAGCCTTGCATATAAATCCGTCAAGGTAAATCTGGTTTGTTTTTCCTGCCTCAGGATTTATGTCAACAAACTGCCACTCCCTTACAAATACAGACAATATAAGCTTATTTCTGTTTTCCTCATGCCTGTTATAAGAGCGGAACTGTCCTGACACTTCCACAAGTCTTCCTATACAGCACTCTGTTACATCTACCAGTCTTTCTGAAACCATTAGAGGCACTACATCCGTCAAATCACTAAGTCTGCTCACTGCCACATCCACCATATAAAAGCCTTCACCATAGACCTGATGACTATACCTGAAATCAGACACTACCTCTCCTACTATGCTTACTCTGTTGTTTTCAATAACCTTATCTACCATTTGTATTTCTCCCTTCCAAAATTAGTGTGTTATTTCACTCTGTTTATTATATTCCCACTTTATGGCATTTAGAACATAATTTTTATTTTTTATAGTTTTTATTTAAAAAAATAAGAAATTTCGCCAAAAAAAAATATTTTTCGCCTAAGACAGTTTTTACAGGCAATACTTTTGACTTTTACACACTTTTTTATAGATAATGTTTAAGGCAATACATAAACTTTTGAATATACTTTAAATATAAATTTTATGTATTAAAAATTTTTCTTGTATTTTATTATATTTATGCTATATTGTATAACAGTGTGCCAAAAAAATAAAGTACTTTTTTAAAAAAAGTATATTTTTTTAAAAGTACATCCATTTTTTAAAGTACATTTATTTAGAAAGAAGGATTTTTATTATGAAAACAAAAAGAGAAGATATACGTAATATTGCAATTATAGCCCATGTTGACCATGGAAAAACCACACTTGTCGACCAGCTTCTCCGTCAAAGCGGCGTATTCCGCGCCAATCAGGAGGTTTTGGAGCGTGTAATGGATTCTAACGATATAGAGCGTGAGCGTGGTATTACCATACTTTCAAAAAATACTGCCGTCTATTATAAGGATACAAAAATAAATATTATCGACACTCCGGGACATGCCGACTTTGGCGGCGAGGTAGAGCGGGTGCTTAAAATGGTAAACGGCGTAATACTTGTGGTAGACGCATTTGAGGGCGCCATGCCCCAGACAAAGTTTGTTCTCAGAAAGGCTCTTGAGCTTGACCTTCCCGTAATCGTATGCGTAAATAAAATTGACAGACCTGAGGCGAGACCAAATGAGGTTATCGACGAAGTTTTAGAGCTTTTCCTTGAGCTTGATGCAAATGAGGAGCAGCTTGACTGTCCGTTTGTATTTGCATCGGCAAAGGCTGGACATGCAGTTCTTGAGATAGGTGATTCTCCTAAGGATATGACTCCCCTCTTTGAAACTATAATAGATTATATTCCTGCCCCGGAGGGTGACCCTGACGCGGACACCCAGGTGCTTATAAGCACCATTGACTATAACGAATATGTAGGCCGTATCGGCGTTGGAAAAATTGACAACGGTACTCTTAAGGTGAATCAGGACTGCGTGCTTGTAAACGCCCATGACCCTGAGATGAAAAACCGTGTAAAAATAAGCAAGCTTTACGAATTTGACGGCTTGAATAAGGTTGAGGTAGAAAGCGCAGGCATCGGCTCTATTGTTGCCATATCAGGAATAGCGGACATTCACATAGGCGATACTATCTGCTCTCCTGAAAATCCTGTTGCCATTCCTTTTCAAAAGATTTCAGAGCCTACCATATCAATGAATTTTATAGTAAACGACTCGCCTTTGGCAGGTCTGGAGGGTAAATACGTTACCTCAAGACATCTTCGTGACAGATTATTTAGGGAGCTTAACACCGACGTAAGTCTTCGTGTTGAGGAAACTGATACTACGGAGGCCTATAAGGTTTCCGGAAGAGGCGAGCTTCATCTTTCCGTTCTTATTGAAAATATGAGGCGGGAGGGCTATGAATTTGCCGTAAGCAAGGCGGAGGTTTTATATAAAACCGATGAAAACGGCAAGCTTCTTGAGCCGATGGAGATTGCCTACGTAGACGTTCCTGATGAATTTTCAGGCACTGTCATTGAAAAGCTGAGCAACCGCAAGGGTGAGCTGCAAAGTATGTCCTCCTCAGGAGGCAGCTACACAAGACTTGAATTTTCCATACCTGCACGTGGTCTTATAGGCTACCGCGGCGAATTTATGACAGATACAAAAGGCAACGGCATTATGAATACCATATTTGACGGCTATGGCCCATACAAGGGCGATATACAGTATCGTAAGCAGGGCTCCCTTATTGCATATGAATCCGGAGAAGCTATAACATATGGCTTGTTTAATGCCCAGGAACGTGGTACACTGTTTATAGGTCCCGGTGAAAAGGTTTATTCAGGTATGGTTGTTGGTCAAAATGGCAAGACTGATGATATAGAGGTAAATGTCTGCAAGAAAAAACAGCTTACAAACACACGTGCCTCTGGCTCTGACGATGCTTTAAGGCTGACTCCTCCAAGAATTTTAAGCCTTGAGCAGTGTCTTGAATTTATTGATACAAATGAATTGCTGGAGATTACGCCAAAAAGTCTTAGAATAAGGAAAAAAATACTGGACCCTGTCATGAGAAAGCGCGCTGAGCGTAGCTAATAAAAAATGCTGCTATTTTTACCGTTTGATAAGCGTTAAGCATATTTTGCTTAAATATACTGTTTTTAAGGAGGAAGCCGTGGAGTTACTAAAACTGTTAGAGGGTATCCGGGTGGATATTTTTACTGCCGTAAATCTTATATTTACTAAGTTTGGTGAAGAGATTGTTATTTTTGCCATACTTTGTCTTGTATACTGGTGTATAAACAAAAAGCTAGGCTATCAGATGGCCTTTGCATACCTTATATCAGGCTTTGTGGTTAATACAATAAAAATAATAGCGCAGGTTCCGCGTCCTTTTATCAAGGATACCTCCCTCAGGCCCGTGGAGGAGGCGTTAAAGCATGCTACCGGATATTCCTTCCCAAGCGGTCATACACAGGCGGCGACCTCTGTATACGGCTCCCTTTCAATACACCTTGGAAGATATAATATAGGGCTTTCCATAATTATGTTTATTCCCATTTTATGTGTGATTTTCTCAAGAATGTATCTTGGCGTACACACGCCGTATGATGTAGCAGTCTCTTTTGCAATCACCATGGTTATTACAACTGTTACGGCATATATTTTTAATAATTACTGGCTTGACAGCAGCCATTACCACATTATTCTTATCTTAGTCACGCTTTTAGGACTGGCGCTTATTATAACCGGCGCCCTTGAAATGGTCTTAGGCGGTGTTCCCGTAGACAAGGGGCTTGACTGCTTTAAGATAGGCTCATGTATAATCGGCTTTATATTCGGCTGGTATATTGAAATTACAAGCGTTAATTTTAATGAAAGAGGCATCGGCATCGGCGGTCAGATACTAAAATATATATGCGGGATGATTGGTCTTTTTGCTTTTTATGTTGGCTTAAAGGAGCTTCTTTTTATGTTTCTTTCCGAAACTAATCTTATTGTAAATATTTTGCCTTACTTTTTTGCAACCTTCTGGGTAACAGGTATCTATCCTCTTATAATAAAAAAGGTTTTTACCTCTCCCCTTTACTATGGACGCAGAAACTAAAAAAGTAAAAAAGCGGCGGGCTTTTATACTTATAACGGCAGGCTTTATATAAGCCTGCCGTTTACTATTCCATATATTTCCGTTTCTCCTATATGTATAACCGCCTTTCCTGCTGTAGCCTCCGTTACCTTATCCACGAAAGCCTTTACGGCTTCCTTAGGCGCCATTACCTCCATAGTCACCAAATCACTGTACTCGGTATTTATAATAAATATATCCATAGAGTCTGATATATACTTAAGCTTTCCTATACCGTTATAATCTGTATTTACAGTTATTCTTGCCCCCTCTCTCTTCTCTGCTATTTTGCTTTTTGCAAGTCCCTCCTTAACCGCCCGCTGATATGCTTTTACCAGCCCTCCTGTTCCTAAGAGAGTTCCCCCGAAATATCTGGTAACTACTACCGCCACGTTATGGACCTGCTCGCCGATAAGCACCTCAAGCATAGGCTTTCCCGCCGTTCCCCCCGGCTCTCCGTCGTCATTGCAGCGGCTGAATTCATTATTTATTCCTATTACTGCCGCAGAGCAGTTATGTGTGGCATTCCAGTTCATTTTTTTAATTTTTTCTATAAAGGCGGACGCCTCCTCCTCTGATTCCACTGGACATACATAGGCTGTAAACCTGGATTTTTTCTCCTCTATTTCACCTATACCGCCCTCATACACTATTTTATAGCTCTCTGACATATTATCCTCTTTTCCATCATTATTCATGTATTAACGGCAACCGTCCATACTGCAGGATTTACCTGCCATTTTGCCGGACAAGCATAGTATACAATAATTTCTTCAATAATGGAATATCATTAAATTATTTGTTAATAATTTTAAAAACATTTATTTCAACTTATAGCTTTTTTTTACTGACTTTTTTTGGTATAATAATCCGGAAATATATATTATATTCCGAGCAGGTGAACATTTTCACTTATACTTTAAAATATAAGGAAGGACAATAGATTATGAATTTTAGTAAAGAAAGTGTGGAAAAGAAACATAAATCCCTTGTTTCTACGCCGCGGAAACTATCGACAAAGCTTATGGTCAATATATTCAGGGTATTTATATTTTCCATAATCCTCGTTTGCGTAGCCGGTGGATTTCTGGCTCTTGGCATGGCTAAGAGTATTATAGACGGCGCTCCTGATGTAAATGATTTAAGCATAGCTCCCGCAGGATACTCTACCATAGTATATGACTCCGACGGAAACGAAATAGAAAAGCTTGCGGCAATCGGCTCAAACAGAATACCCGTATCTATAGAGCAGATACCCAAGCATCTTCAATATGCTTTTATAGACCTTGAGGACGAACGTTTTTTTGAACACAACGGTATAGATATAAAGGGTATTATCCGCGCAGGCTTTGAATTTCTTCAAGGCTCCAAACAGGGCGCAAGCACCCTTACCCAGCAGCTTTTAAAAAATAACGTGTTTGAAAGCGGCGGACGTGAAAGCAATATGGGCGCTCTTATAAAGCGTAAGATACAGGAGCAGTATCTTGCCCTTGAGCTTGAAAAAACCACGTCCAAGCCTATTATACTTGAAAATTACCTTAATACCATTTACTTAGGCAGCGACTGCTATGGCGTTCAGGCAGCAGCTTTACGCTATTTCAACAAGGATGTATCTGAGCTTACCATTTCAGAAAGCGCCGTTATTGCCGCTATCACGCAAAATCCGACAAAATATTACAATCCTATATATAATCCTGAGAACAACGCAAAGCGGCGCAAGACTGCCCTTGACAATATGCGTGATTTCGGTCACATTACCCAGGAGGAATATGACGAAGCAATAAATGACGACGTTTATTCCCGCATACAGCTTATCAGCTCTCAGAAGGCTGACTCTGACCCATATTCGTATTTTGTTGATGAGCTTATTGACCAGGTTATTCAGGACCTTATGGATGAAAAAGGCTATTCCTCAACTCAGGCTGCAAATGCTCTTTACAGCGGAGGCTTAAGCATTTATTCCACACAGGATTCTTCCGTACAGAGAATTTGTGACGAGGAGATGTCAAACCCCGCAAATTATCCTGCAAACGTTTACTACTCATTTGACTGGAGATGGTCTGTAAAGCATGCCGACGGCACCATAGAAAATTTTTCAAATGTTAATATAAACTATTATCACAAAACGCTTTTAGGGGAAGCTAACTTTAAGATTATATTTAAATCAAAGGAGGAGGCTCAGGCTTGTATAGATGAATATAAGGCCGCATACCTTAAGGAGGGTGATGAGATTTTAGGAGAAAATGTATTATTTTCCCTTCAGCCTCAGGCATCCTTTACTGTTATAGACCAGCGTACAGGCAAGGTGCTTGCCCTTGTTGGCGGCCGTGGAGAAAAGGAAACAAGTCTTTCCCTTAACAGGGCTACTAGCTCAGCAAGGCAGCCAGGCTCCTGCTTTAAGGTTCTTGCATCATTTCTTCCTGCCCTTGAAAACGGACAGACTCTCGCCACGGTATATGACGACGCTCCATTTAACTATGCCAACGGCAGGGCGGTAAATAACTGGTGGAGAACAGGCTACGCGGGCTTACAAAACATTCGTTACGCCATAACGCGCTCTGCAAATATTATAGCCGTTAAAACTGTTACCTCCGTAAGTCCTGACGTATCAATGGAATATCTGCAGACTCTTGGAATTACATCCCTTGTAAGCGCAAGGGAGCTTGCAGACGGCTCTATTCTCTCTGACGCAAATCAGGCTATCGCACTGGGAGGCATTACCGACGGTATATATAATCTGGAAATTACAAACGCATACGCTGCCATAGCTAACGGCGGCATATATAACGAGCCTATTTATTATACAAAAATAACCGATTATAACGGACGTGTAATATTGGAGAGGGAGCCTGAAGGCAGACGTGTAATAAAGGACTCAACGGCATGGCTCCTTACAAACGCCATGCATGACGTTGTGACAAACAGCGTAATCGGTACAGGAGGCGGCGCAAATATAAGCGGTCAGTATATTGCCGGTAAGACTGGTACTACCACAAACAGCTATGACCTTTGGTTTGTGGGATATTCTGATTATCTTACCGCAGGTATCTGGACCGGCTTTGACGAAAATGCCGATATCGGAAAATACACCGGAAATGAAGGCTATCACTCAAGACTTTGGAGTAAAATCATGTCAAGAATACACACAGAAAAGGGCTATGGCTATTCTGAGCCAACGCAGCCTGATTCAGTTGTTACAGAAAAAATATGCTCAAAATGCGGATATTTGGCAGTAGACGGTCTTTGCGACAAGGACCCTGAGGGAAGCAAGATTATTACCGAATATTTTGCAAAGGGAACCGTACCTACGGAAAACTGCAAATGCCATGTTGAATATACTATATGCAGTGATTCCGGAAGTCTTGCCACTGATAAATGTCCTGAGGCAAGCAAGAAAAAGGTTGTATACAGATACAGATTTTTAGGACATGACGGTACTACGGCTGATACGCCGTATGAGATTCCGGCGGGACTTGAAAACAGTTCTTGTATTTTGCATTAACAAAATTTTGCATTAATAGAATTTTGCATTAATAGAATGTGAGATTGTTTAAGAGAGTGGTAAATGAGATTGTGCATGGGCGTATTGTTAAATATTAATTTGTATGTTTGGAAAAGAAAGTTCCTCGCATGTAGTCCGGGGCATAAGAATAAATGGAGTATAAGACCTTAAGGCGGTGTCAGGGACAGGGTGGGTCAGGGAGTTATATATTTTTTTAAGCATTGAGAAAAGTGTTAGAAATTCATCAACGGAATACCGTCAGCTTCTTAGC
>ERZ777011.2028-NODE-2028-length-17996-cov-20.692604_pt1 | contig 17996 bp, 17 predicted proteins | sample MGYA00374964_ERZ777011 | MGnify/ENA primary metagenome ERZ777011 (study PRJEB29310, sample SAMD00008975) | mouse gut metagenome | study: EMG produced TPA metagenomics assembly of the Metagenome analysis of fecal microbiota from mouse which was promoted...
GCTCTCCGTGCTCGGCTGCGCCCGCCTCCGCATAGACAGACTGAATGTTGAAGCCGCCTCAATGCTTTGACAGATGACAACGCATTTGCTATGGATATCATAAATGCATTGTCAGTACACATTGCGAATATATAGAGATTTAATTAATATGCTCAGCAAATCCAAAGTAGGAGTTGTCACATGGTGCAAAAGCCGAAATTACGGCACCAATCTTCAAGCATTTGCACTAATTAACAAACTAAGGGATCTTGGATACGAAAGTTTCTTAATTGAGCCTTTTGACCGACAGTGTTTCAGTTGGAAATCAACTATAAAATATTATTTAAAAAACGCTGGGTTACTCGATTTAATCAACAGACCTAAAACCCTTGATGTTCAAGGATATAAACTCTCCGAGTTTATGATCGAGGATATTCCTCAGAAGCAAGTATACACCCATAAAGAATACCAAAAACTATTACTTGATTTCAAAGTCTTTATATCCGGAAGTGACCAAATATGGAATCCCAACTATGTAAATGAATTTCAACTCCTGGGATTTGCGACAAACTGTAAGAAAATTGCATATGCATCAAGTATCGGGACTAGTATGATTCCAGATGATAAGAAAGAGTTGTATATAAATAATCTGTCCGGTTTTGATCACATATCTCTACGTGAATCCACTGGTGCAAGAATAATATCTGAACTACTTCCAGAAAAAAATCCACGCACAGTTCTTGATCCAACTTTCCTTCTTGAACCTGAGGAGTGGACAGCATTCGGCAAAAAAGGGGTTCTCGAATTCGTATTGCCCGCAAGATATCTTTTGGTTTACTTAATAGGCAATCAGTCGTTTTATTCTGATTACATTAAAAATATAGCTTCTCATTACGATGATATCCCAATTATAATCATCAAATCAATTGAAAATGAAGGATTCAATATTGAAGGTGCCATTAATTATCAAGATGCCGGTCCACGAGAGTTTGTGAAACTAATCAGTTATGCAACAGCTGTATGTACGGATTCATTTCATGCATGTGCAATAAGCATAAATCTATCAAAACAGTTTGTAGTTCTTAAACGACATTCCGATGAGACATTAGAATCACAAAATTCCAGAATTTATGATCTTCTAACACACTTCAATCTATCTGACAGATTGTTTGACTCCATCAACGCAAGACTTAATGAGATCAACTATACTGACATTTCATGCCAGTTAAGAAATGAGCGGAGTGAGTGTATTAACTACCTGCAAAACTCTATTGAACACTGATGGCGTATAATTACTATATCAGTTCTTTTTTTTGGTCGACTGTTGGCAAATTGTTCTCTGCCGTATTAAATTTCATAACCATTCCGATATTGATCGGTTTATGGGGGCAGGCCGACTACGGAATCTTAGCTATTGCATTAGCATGCAACGGATATATGCAGCTCATGGACCTTGGCATAAACACTGGAGCAATCAGATACTTTTCAATTTGGCTTGCCAATGAAGAAATCAGCAAATTACATAGAGCTGCAAACTCCAATACAATATTTTATTTCTGTGTCGGCACTGTAAATGCGCTTTGTCTTTTAGCTATTGCTTTTTTAGGGGAAAGATGGTTCAATATTTCCCATGAACAATTCATTGTGCTTCGCAATTGTCTTATCATTCTTGCGGTGTTTTCTATCCCGACATGGATCACCACATCATTCAATCAACTTCTGATAGCAGATAAGGACATGACATTCACTCAGCAGACGTATTGCCTGATGAACATTCTAAAAGGAGGTCTGATTGCCTGTACGATATTCTTTAAATTGTCTCTGGAATGGTATTTTGTATTCTTGACAGCAATAATATCTGCTACGATCATACCTGTTTATATAAGAAGCAGATATAGAGGTCTTTGCAGTAGTTTTAAAATGAAATTTTATTGGAAAGAATTCAAATCGATACTTTCATACAGTATTGCTCTTTTTGCTCTCTCCATATTTCAAATGACAGCGACCAATTCTCGTCCTATAATTTTAAGTGTTGTGGCAGAAAATGCGGCAAACACACTCGCTGAATATCGTATTATAGAAGTAATCCCTGTGTTTATTTTATCCATCGGAGGCATAATAACATCGATACTTCTGCCAAAGAGTTCTGAATACATAGCCACCAATAACCGTAGTGGGATTGAGAAATTTGCGTATCTGGGCACACGCATGACAAGCATGATAGCCTGCGTGCTCACTTTCCCATTTATTTTAGGTGCAGACAAAATTCTCAGTGCGTATGTAGGTGTTGAATTCTCAGATCTATCGGTATGGCTAATATTATGGAGTGCCACTATACTACTTCAGATACACACCACTCCGGGCAACAGCCTCATACTTGCATCAGGAAAAACTAAGATACTTGTATGGACATCGGCTATTTCATGTCTGCTTTCCATGATGATAAATGTTGCTTTATGCCATATATACGGTGTAGGATCCGCAGTTATAGGTTATGCTGTATATGTTGTCATAATTATCGGGTCTTATTATACAATATATTATAAGAGCCTTCTTCATTTGAACCGAATCACAATGATCAAAGCGTTCTCTTATCCGGTAATTGTTGCTTCGATATCACTGTTGATGACAAAAATAATATCTGACATTTTTACGATTGAAATATCCGTTTCTGAACGAATGACATTCCTTGTGGAATTTATATTCGAATCTTTGATATGGTTGATCATATTCGGGCTATTGGTTTCCCTTACTAAAATAGCACGTATCACGGACATTAAATTTCATGCAATATGATTGAGATCTGTCAACATGACTCTTGTACAGGATGTTTTGCATGTGAAAATATCTGTCCAAAACGTTGTATTTCAATGGTTCCCGATTCATTGGGCGCATTACATCCAGTAATCGACCAGGACAATTGCATTGAATGTCTGTTATGTAAAAACACATGCCCGAATAACAGGATAATTGAATACTCCAATCCTATAGAGTGTTATGCCGGATGGCGTACGGATAAAGACAAGAGAAAATTCAGTGCTTCAGGAGGAATCGGTGCAGTTTTATCAGAGCACGTGATATCAAACGGCGGAGTTGTTGTCGGAACATCATATGATGATAATATAGTGCCTGTTACAACTGTAGCATATGATTTTGACGGAATTGAAAAGTTTAAAGGTTCAAAGTATGTACAATCACTGATTGGGAAATCATTCTCCCAAATAAGGGATTTGCTTACAATGGGAAAACAGATATTGTATATAGCTACACCGTGTCAGATCTCCGGGTTGCTGTCATTTCTGAAAAAACCTTACGACAATCTTATAACTGTAGATCTCATATGTCATGGGGTATGCCCAACATCATACTTTACGGATGAAATCACGCATTTGAGCAATAAGAAACATATCGCCAACATATCAAATGTGACATTCAGAGGCAATATCAGAGAGAAGTTCAATTTTCAATTGAACTTCTCTCTGACCATCTTTGATGGTCAGAGAGTAGTTTTTAACAGACCGGCTATGCAGGAATACTACTTTGCAGGATTTCTCAAAGGGATAACACTTCGGGAAAATTGTTATAAATGCCAATATGCCAGACCTGAGAGAGTTTCCGATATCACTATAGGGGATTTCATAGGCATTGGCAAAGATTATCCATTTGATGGGCCGGAAAACGTATCAATAATAACCGCTAATAGTAAAAAGGGGAGCCAATTCATACAAAATGTACAAAAAGAATGCGGCGAAACACTTAAACTTGAGGAAAGACAATATTCTGAAGCCATAAAATATGGACCGTCGCTTTGTGCGCCATTCCCCCGACATGAATTGACCGATAGATTTCAAGCATTGTATCCTAGGCTCGGGTTTATAAAAACAATCAGAAGACTTTTATTCAGATCCGTAGTTTCAGACAGAGTGCACTTTTGGTACAGACTGCTCTGTATAGCAGCCCCAAAAAAATTATACAGAATTATAACCTCAAGGATATGTCGATAACAAAATTGAAAACATACGATGAACGCAATTCTTCATTCGAGCTGATGCGTATGATACTGATGTTTATGATCGTTGTGCATCACGGTATTGTACATGGTCTCAGGTTGTCTGAATTAGGGCTCGGCGACAATGCTCAATGGCATATTAATATGCTGGCATCCGAATTGAACTGTTTTATGATAATCTTTGGTTTATCAATTACGATAATGTTCTTAGCTCTAATAGTCAATAGAATTCAATTAAAACTAAACGGATATATACTGTCAAAATTCTGGAAATGATCATATCAGTGCATCATCATTGAATGATATATTCAAGAAAAAATTTCAAGATGGATGTCTCAATAATTATTGTCAACTACAACACCCTGAAAATCACATCAGAGTGCATCGACAGTATCACTGAAAAAGTAACAGATATAGAGTACGAAATAATTTTGGTTGACAATGCCTCGACAGACGGAAGTAAGGAATACTTCGAGAAGGATAACAGAATCAATTACATATATAGTTCGGAGAATATCGGTTTTGGCAGAGCTAACAATCTAGGAGCGAAGGGTGCACACGGGAAATATCTGTTATTTCTGAACCCAGATACAATCCTTATAAACAATGCTCCTTTTATATTATTCCAACACATGGAGAATCATCCGGATTGCGGTGCGTGTGGTGGAAATCTGTATGACGAATTACTAAATCCGTCCCATTCGTTTGAACGTACCACAAATGGAATATTTATAGAGCTTGACTGCCTGTCTCGTAAAATGCTAAGAAAATTATTTTTCGGTAAAAACTTCATCCATAATCATACAGGTCGACTTCTTGATGTACCATATATCTGTGGAGCAGATCTGATGATAAAAAAGAAGGTCTTTAATTCTATAAATGGATTTTGTCCCGATTTTTTCATGTATTACGAAGAGACTGATCTATGTCACAGAGTGAAAAGCCTAAGATTGAAGATACATTCTGTCCCTGATGCCAAAATACAGCACTTAGAGGGTAAGAGCTTCAACGAGACATCATCCTTTAATTACAACAAATGGGTGATAATGTCACGCTCCAGAAAATTATTTTTACAAAGGAACTATCCAGCATACGTAGGTAAACTCACTTACTACATTATGAAATTCAATTTCATATTGACAACATTAATACATCGTCCCAAAATCAATGTTGATTACCTGAAGCTGTATAAGTTATATAGAAAAGCCTAATGCCTGAATGAAAAAGAAGAAAGTCCTATACATAAATGACTATTTTAATGATGAAAATTCATTAAAGACATGTGAAGATCGCCAGATGCCATACAACCATTTATGGGGGTCTGACATTGATGATAATAGGATTGTTTTCAAAAGATGCCTTGTCAAGACCTCAAAAAGAGGTAAACTTTGGACCTTGCTCCAGAATATCAAGACTCTGATAAGCGGATCATGCTGTAATGTTGTTTACAGTGCCGTACCTGGGTATGATTATCTGTTTCTGCTGCTTAAAAGATTAGGCTTCTCATCAAAACAAATGATAGCTGTACTTCATCATCCGGCAAGAAGACTACGTCTGGTGTCTCAATACAATAAATGCATATGTATATGCCCTGAAATCCCTTGTCTATACCCTGGATTGAACCAACGGTTTGAATATCTTTTTTGGGGTCCGGATATCGAATTCTATAAAAATTCAGGGGGGGGTAATATCAATCACACCATAGATTTCATATCAGCGGGCAAGACTCACCGTGATTACGCATTAATGAAAAACGGTCTTCAAGAATTAGGCGCAACCTACACAATTATCGGTGAGCATAGCAAATCCGGCAATGAGATGAGCTATCCTGACTTGCTGAAAAAATATGAACAGTCCAGATTCATATGTATCCCCATGGAAGTCAAGGACGAAGCCTTACTTATCGGACTGACGAGTTTTAATGATGCCATTGCATTAGGAAAACCATTTCTGATGAGTGACAATTCTCGGATAGGAGTCGATATTGATTCTCTAAAATTAGGTAAAACCTATAAGGCAGGAGATATTTCATCATTTAAGGAATCAGCAAAATATCTATTGTCACTATCCGATTCGGAATACTATGAGATGTCCGAAAATTGCCGAAAATTTGCTAAGGAAAATAGCTATGACCGATTCAAGTCCAAGATACATAGCATAATAACCGGATGAGATTAACTATATATAATAAGATCAGGTTATTCCTGTCGTTCCCATTTCTGATCTGCCATTTACTTTTATATTTAATTTCTCGAAATAGAAGAATAATCAATGCGGATATATTGGCATGGGGGAGATATCGGGATTTTATAAGCAAGAACCATATGTTTGTATCACTTGCTTCATTATTGGTATTTCAACCCGAATTCAGAGAACAATTCAATCTAAGGATAGGCAGACTATCACTATTGTTAGTATTTTTTAACAATAGGGGGGGATATTGTGACTTAGGTCGTTGTCCATTTATTGGGGAAGGATTCGTTTTGATGCACGGATTCGGTACAGTTATTAATGGATCGGCAGTTATTGGGAAAAATTGCACCATTCTTCACAATGCAACTATTGGAGCTGGAAATGGCGGTTCACCTGTTATTGGTGACAATGTGTACATTGGAGCTGGAGCAATCATTATCGGCAATGTGATAGTTGGCAACAATGTAAAAATCGGAGCTGGTGCTATTGTAGTGGAAAATATACCCGATGACTCAACAGTAGTATCTCAGAAATCAAAAATAATATGTAGATGAGAAAAATCCTTATAATATCATTTACGAGCGGTCAAAAATATACTGGTGGACTACAGTGTTCCAGACGTAATATTGAATCTATTGAAAAGATTTTCGGTAGAGAAAACGTCATCACACACATCATCGAACCATATCCTGTAAAACGAAATTTTAAGATAATTCTTAGAAGAGCTTTTGACGCTCTGCATGGATATATGGGAGGTATGAACAGTTCATTGAAAAGATATCTCCTTCGGACAATCGATGAAAAAAGCATTACCGATGTTTTTATTGACAGTTCTTTATTGGGTTCTTTTGCCAAAAGTGTAAAGAAACGTTTCAAAGATGTCAGAGTCACCACATTTTTCCATAATATAGAAAAAGAATTCATCCGCGATTTTATAAGTGTTAATAGGGATTATTTCAGATGGTACTGGATTCCATCAACTGACCATAATGAAAAATGTGCAGTAAAATATTCCGATGAGATAATAGCTCTTAATCAGCGAGATGCGAAATCAATAAAAAAATATTATGGTCGCGATCCTCGTTTCCTGATTCCTATCACTCTTCGGGAAAACACATCACCAATTCGTAATGCCTCACTGCCTAATGAAAGAACCAAGGCTCTTTTTATCGGCAGTTATTTTTTTGCAAATGTACAAGGCATAACCTGGTTTGTATCCAACGTACTGCCACATATAAACATCAAGCTAAATATCGTCGGAGCCTCAATGGATCTCCTGCCGAAAGAGATTGTTGAGAATGAAAAGATCGAGGTGCACTCCAATGTGCCTGACCTTGCTCCATTCTATGAGGATGCCGACTTTGTAATTCTGCCGATCTTCTCCGGAAGTGGCATGAAAGTGAAAACCGCAGAATCGCTCATGCACGGAAAATACATAATCGGAAGTCAAGAGGCATTTACCGGTTATGACATGTCAGCTGATGAGGCTACAGAATGTAACACTGCCGAAGAGTTCATTTCAGCAATCAATTCTTTTTCACGCCCCACTAAATTCAACAAGGCTTCTTATGATCTGTATCTTGAGAAGTACTCATTTGAATCGAGCCTGAAACTTTTCAAGAAGGCTCTGAATTTCTGATGGCTCCTTACATCCTTGTATTTATATTCCTGAGCGTGATGGTGCTGATAACACCTTCGCTCAAGATGCGTCATAGATATGTTGCATTCTTCTTTGGAGCAGTTGTAATTATATGTTTACAAGCCTTGCGATGGAGAACCGGCACTGACTGGAAGCCATACCATGATGGCTTTATGCAAGTCCTACAGAATTATCAGCGAAAAGACTTTGAGATTGGATATGTGTTACTTAATAAAATTGTCAGAAACTTTACTGACTCCTTCACGATATTTCTGTTTGTTGAATGTGGGCTGAATCTATTTTGTATATGGGTTTTCGCAAAACGTATGCAAGTCAGGAATCCGTCTCTCGTCCTCATCTATCTTTTTATAATCGGGCTTTTCCCTATACGCTATACTCTTGCAAGCAATCTGATACTCACATCATATATATATCTTTTTGAAAGCAGGTTCAAACCTTTTGCCGCAACAGTAATACTCGCATTTCTAATCCACCGTACCACTATAGCATTTCTTCCGGTATATTTCATATGTCGGAAAAATATACCTATGTCAGTTCTGGTTGCCATCTATGTCGGTTGCATAATTTTAGGACGATTGGCTGAGACTACACTTGGGTATCTTAACGTGTTTTTCATGATGTTCTATGATGGCGCAGACTCTACTATGCAAGGTAAAATGGATCATTATCTGAAAGGTGAAATTGCAGAATATGGGGAGATGTCAACTGGACGGTATCTCCTTTCGATAGCTAACAGTACGTTATATGTGCTGTTTTTCTATTACTTTAAAAACAAATATTTCAAGTCAGATCTTAAATACAATATCCTCTTCAACCTTTATGTATTAGGCATTTCATTCAATCGTCTTGTCATAGGCGTTGTCCCTGACCTTGGACGATTAACATCTCTTTTTACAGGCAGTTTCATCATCCTGATAAGTCTGATTATTACAAAGTTGACACCTATTTGGCAGTTTGTTCTCACACTTGCCATATTGACCTATTGTTTTCTTTCCTACTATAGTTCTATCAATGGCATATACAGCGATTTGTTCATTCCATATTACAGTATCTTCTCGTCATCCATAAGAAATACAGTATATTAACTATAATGTTATTTTTTGACAATATTATTTTTTCTCTTCAGAAAGCAGGTGGGATCTCTGCGGTTTGGCAAAACTTGATTTCTGAGGTAATCAGACAGAATATTGACGCAAAGTTCATAGAATACCCTGATGCCTTAGACAATATATTCCGAAAACAGGTTGAGATAGCACATCAAGACATAATCAACTCTCATCGTTTTAACCGAATCCTCTCCCAATTTCAAAAAGTAGACATCAGGGAACATAGACCATTCATATTCCATTCATCATATTTCAGACTGTGCTCAAACCCTGACGCTATAACTGTTACCACCCTTCATGACTTCACCGATTTCTTTCAGGCGAAGTCTGTCCGTAACAAACTAAGGCTCTACCTCAACACGAAAGCGATCTCCCATAGCGATGCCGTGGTATGTGTAAGCGAGAACACAAAGAATGACCTGTTGAGGATTGTCCCTGACATCGATCCGAGTAAGATCCATGTGATTTACAATGGTGTGTCCGACGACTATCATCCAATACAACACATACCTTATGACAGATACAGGAATTCGGTATTATTCATAGGAGGGAGAAGCGGTTACAAAAATTTTGAATTCGTTTTAAAGGCATTGTCAGGCACTGATTATCGATTGCTGATATGTGGCGCAGAAATAACAATGGCTGAGAAAAAATCTCTTGACACCCATATCCCAGGTCAATACGATTTTATAAAGCACCCCGACAATACAGAACTGAACAAAATATATAATTCCGTGCATTGCCTCGCATACCCCTCTTCCTATGAAGGATTCGGCATCCCGGTATTGGAGGCACAGAGAGCAGGATGTCCGGTAATTGCCTTGAACTCATCATCAATTCCAGAAGTAATGGGAAACACATGGGGCATGATGGACCGGCTTGACGAATCTGAATTCAAATGGATGCTGTCAAGGCTGCATGATACGTCTTTGCGCAACCAGACCATAACAGACGGATTGGAGAACTCTAAACGTTTCTCCTGGGAAAAAATGGCGAATGATTACATCTGTCTTTACAATCGATTATTGAATATAGCCCGATGAAAATCTCCATCATCACCGCCACTTTCAATAGTGGCGCGACACTTCGTGACACATTGGAAAGCGTCCTCAGTCAGACTCACAGTGATGTTGAACACATTATCAAGGACGGTGGCAGCAGTGACAACACTCTGGAGATTGCCGGGAGTTTCCGCCAGAGGTATGCGGATGCCGGGAAATCACTGGTGATAGTATCCGGTAAGGACAGCGGGCTGTATGACGCGATGAACAAGGGCATAGCCATGGCGACAGGCGATGTGATAGGGATACTGAACTCCGACGACTTCTATACCTCGGATGACATACTTTCCACAGTGGAACGAGAGATCGAAGGCTTTGACGCAGTATACGGCGACATTCACTATGTGAAGGACCCCGATCTTGACAGATGCATCCGTTATTACAGTTCCAGGGCATTCCGTCCATGGAAGATGCGTATGGGATACATGCCTGCGCATCCGTCGTTCTACTGCCGACGCAGGGTCTACAGCCTGTATGGAGAGTTTGACACCTCATTTAAAGTCGCCGCTGATTTCGAACAGTTGCTGCGGCTGATATTCATAAACAGGATAGCCATAAGATATGTCAGCAAGGATTTTGTCACCATGAGGGTCGGAGGAGTGTCGACATCCGGGCTTGAAAGTCATAAAAGGATCTTTGCGGACCACATGAGGGCTTACAGAAAGAACAACGTGCACTCATGCATATTCCTTGAAGGGATAAGATATGCCGACAGGATAATCGAAAAGATATTGAGACTCTTGCATGTGAGCACATGACGATATGACTGCTATTTAGCTGCGCACAGAGTGATGCACAATCGGCATCACTCTGTGCGTTTTTTGAAAGAGATATATTCTTCCCTTGCCTGCTGCAACGTCTCGGGCTTGCCTATATCTATCCACTTGTAGGGAGATGTCGGGGTATAGGCTTGGATCGACAGCACCCCGCATCGGTCTATATAGAATGGGGTTATCGAAAACTTTTCCCCCGGACGGTATCCGCTTATATCCCTCATCGCCGACTGGCTGATGATGTGTATCCCCCCGAATGCCAACAGTCTACATCTATCCGTGACCTCCGCGTGGAAAGGGGATCTCACCTCTCCGGTCCTGACATTTTTCCACCCTCGCATATAACCCGCTTCATCAAACATAAGATACCTTGAGGTAGCGCGGCTATCTGCAAGAAGCGTCACATCAGCCCCCGATCTCTCATGTACAGCCACCATTTCTGCAATCGGGAAATCAGTAAATATATCAGCATTATACAGCATCACAGGCTCATCACCCTCAAGCAGGATTGATGCACGAGCCACGCCACCGCCTGTATCAAGCAGCATGTCGCTCTCATCGCTTATCATCACCCTCACTCCAAAATCATTCTCCTCAAGATACCTCCTGATCATATCGGCATGATGGTGCACATTCACCACCATCTCCCCCACTCCGGCATCTCGCAACCGCTCTATCACGCGCCTGAGCATAGGTTTTCCTCCTACCTCAATCAGAGCCTTCGGACAACTATCCGTGAGCGGAGCCAGGCGCGTACCCAGGCCCGCAGCAAATATCATAGCCTTCATAAAGTCACCTCTATACCCTGTTCCCTATGGCACAGCAACACCCTCACCTGAGGGAACCTCTCTTTGATATGCTCCGCCGTATGCTGAGCCGAATATACGCTCCTGTGCTGTCCGCCAGTGCATCCGTAGCTCACCATAAGCGAATTGAACCCGCGGTTCAGATAGTTGCCGACAGCAGCATCCACAAGGCTGTGACATGAATCAAGGAAACGGCCTATCTCCCCTTTAGCTTCCAGAAACTCAATCACCTCACGGTCAAGCCCTGTCAGGCTTCTGTACTCCTCATACCGTCCAGGATTATCCATGGCCCGGCAATCAAACACATATCCTCCGCCATTCCCGGAAGGATCCTCAGGAATACCTTTTTTGAAAGAGAAACTGCTCACCCTCACTGTCAGCCCTTCGAAACCGTCGTCACTCACGCCGATCCCTTTGCCTGCCTCAATCAACCTCGGCAACATCTCATTGAGATAAGGGTAATCCCCTATCCCCTCATCCAGAAGAGACCTCAGATTGCCAAGCGCAAGCGGAATGCTCTGTAGGAAATGCGGCTTCCGCTCAAACCGCCCCCTCAGCCCATATGCCCCCATCACCTGCAGCGTACGTATGAGAGCCATGCTCCTCACCTGCTGTTTCAGCATCTCCGCATCCACATCATCATATCTGCGAGCTTCATCGGCATACACTTCAATCAGCCTCTCGCGCAACTCATGTGAAAAACCGGCCTTTGCCTGCCACAGAAAAGAAGCCAGATCATAAGCCGAAGGCCCACGCCGTCCGCCCTGATAGTCAATAAAGTACACCTCTCCATCTTTCACCATCACATTGCGCGACTGAAAATCGCGAAGCATAAACCGGCTCTCGTTCCTGGTGACACGGTCCACATCCTCTGCAAGCCTCACCATATCCGCCTCAAGCCTCGGCTCGCTGTAAGAGATGCCTGAAGTGTTAAGAAACGAATATTTGAAATAGTTGAGGTCCCACATCACCGACTGGCGGTCAAAAGCATCCACCGGAAAACACTTAGTATAATCCATCCCGTCCGACCCCTCATAATGAAATCGTGCAAGCATCCTCACAGCCTTCTCAAGCAAGCCCTCATCACCCTTTAGCGCAAACAACGACACATCACCGAGATCGCTCTCAAGATAGCACATTCCGTCATCGCTCACAGCAAGCACCCTGGGCACAGGCAGCCCTTTCTCATAAAAATGTCGCGAAAGATAAATGAAAGCCTCATTCTCCTTACAGTCAGTGCCTGCCACACCTATCAGCGACACCTCTCCGTCTCCGCCAGAAAGCCTGTAATACTTCCTGCTCGATCCGGCAGGAGTAAGCAGCTTTACTTGCTCAGCATCCTTTCCGGTATATCTTCTATATAGTTCATTCAGCTGTTTCATATCCACAAAAATAGCGATTTTTGGTCATACTGTAAATCAGAAACAACAAAAATCAAAAATTTTCACTCACAATATTTAGCTTCCCTGTATTTAACGTGAGTTCGATATAAGGATTCTGCAAAATCGACAATAAAACAATCAGCCATTTAGTACGAAACTATGTGGCTGATTTTCTTAGCAAAATCACGAAAAATCCGTATTCTTGCATGAATTAGGCTGTTTGTTCATCAATCTGATTATTGGCAAACTTTGAAGGATTTTTTCTTTCCGTTAATCCGGAGAGTTACTTTCGGATTTGAGAATTGGGTGATGTGAGGAATGGTAAGTGTTACCATAGCTGTAGTATTTTTGACTGTCGCGGTTACTGCCAGCTTTTGCCAATGATTCTGATAACATAGTCGAATTTGAACAGGAACAGAGGTGACTTAATGCTATTAAATTAAGGATGATGAATATGAGTTTCATTTTAATAATATTAGTTATTGTATTTTCATTATAGAACTATCGATTGATTTATCAATCGATGTTTTTCTTACTTTTTGTTTCTTCCCTTTATTCAAGTTTAGTGCCACTTTAACGTATATGTTTGATTGCTGAGTTCGATCATAGTAGTTGGTCTGGGTTCCATACACGGAGCTGTTATAGATTTGCTCGGCAAGTTGTTTCTTAGAAAACAGGTTGACAGTTCCCAATTCAAAATGCCAATTATTAAGCGTATATCTCACATTCACATTATAATGAATGAAGTCCTTCGTAATCACTCCTGAATTTGAAATATTTCTCTCAGGAGTTTTAATGGATACATTGAATAGGAAGTTTTTCAGTATATAATTCGCATCGAAAGAAGCCCGCAGTGTCCCAAGATGGTTGTTATAGCGTCCGGAGAAAGACGAATGTATATAAGCTACTTCGCCTTTAAATCGAAGCTTCTTAGAGACGGAATAAGTGCCGGATGCGACTGCGATATTTTGAATCAGTTTGGAGTCGCTGTCAAAAGTATATAGAATCTTGTCACCGCAATCCACATATAAAGGAAGGGTAAGGTTGGTGAAAATATTGTTGATTGCCATTATCTGGAGATTAATCTTTTTTGCAACCAAGTTATACGTGACTGCCGTATTAAACAGACGTGACATCTTCAAATCAGGATTCCCTTTTTTTATCATGTATTCATTCACCGACTGCTCAACATCATTTAATGTATTGACAGAAGGAAAACTATTACCGGTGTTAAAGTTTAAAGAGAAAACATTATTTGCAGATGGTGTATATCTTAACATAAGGTTTATTCGTGGATAAATCTGATTGGTGCTGTTGGTCTCTTTCAGTTGATAAGTCAGTAACGAACAGCCGAAACGGGTATTGAGCATGAGATATTTGTTGAAGGTTGTGATTAGACCTGATTGCAGTATAAGCTCATTTGTCATTAAATTCTGATGCTTCTCAGATTGTCCGTGATACGATGAATTACTATTTGTATATGAATCCGATAGACTGATGCTTAAAATATTGTGCCGCATTTGTTTCGTGAAATTCGCATTGACGGAAGATTTGAATAGGTTTTCGTTTACATCAGTGTGAGTCCTATAATCAGAATATTCATATTGCCTTGAATATCTATTCTTACCGTAAGTATTAGTCCATGATATTGAGATTCTACGGTCTTTGGACAATTTAAAATCACCGTTAAGTTTCAGTGATGGTTTGATATTCTCTGATCGGTAGGTAATCCTGTTGTCGTGAAAATCGTTTATATTCTCGACGGTCATATTATTAGGCTCATGCTCTCTGACGAATGTCAGATTTGCGGAAAGAGACTTATTGTCCGATGCACTAATCAATTGTGTTTGAAAATATTGTGTATCCTTGATTTTCTTTTGTTTTTCTATAACCTTTTTTTGTTCGATGGGTTGATTGCCAATGATATATGTATCAGTTGTTGTGCCGAGATTGTTATTGTAGTTGTATTGCTCGTATCCACCGAAAATCTGGAGCGTAAGATTATTGCGCGTGTGCTGAGCCATTGCATTATAGGCCCCCTCATTATATGTCATGTTTTGCATGCCATCAATGGCAAGGTAAAGACTGCCGGACTCTTTTTTTGTAATGATATTAATGGCGATATTATCAGTGACATATACTCCATACGGCACATCGATATATTCCACTCTTTCGATTGATTTTGCGGGAATATTCTGCACTTCTGCATATGATGCCTGTCGTCCATTTATGTATATGGGCACTTCCTCGCCCATGTGGGTTATGTTTTTAGTCTGTCTATTGACATTGATTCCGGGAATCATAATATTATAGAGCACATCTTGGCCTGAAGTTGCAAATTTGAGATCATCTTTACTGGGGTATATCATAAGACCATATTTTGATTTTACGACTCGATCGGCCATGACAGTAACTTCATCCAGTCTATTCAAAGTTTCGGACAAGTATATATTACCTAAATTCACATCTGAGTCTGAGCTCTTGAGATTTATCTGCTCACTTGAATAGCCGAGACATTCAATCAGTAGATATCCGGCGTGTTGGGATGTTTTAATTTTGAAATTCCCGATTGAGTCCGTTAATGACCCAGCTACAAATACAGAATCGGGTAGAAATAGTTTGATAGCGGCAGCGTCTATGGGTTCGTTGCTTTTTGTAGACACATGTCCATAAATGATCCTGTCACTTCCATGGATAGAAACGGAAGAAATGGCTGTGATTATAACTACAAATAGAGACTTAAGTAGGTGTTGTGACATATGATTATAAGTTTTTTGATGCAAAATTAATGCCTTGGAAAAATCCATGCCATACCCAAAAGTGTACAAATGCGTTTGGAGATGAAAACATACACTTTTGGGTATGGCGCAGCAGAGGGGATAGTTCTAATTTTGCAGTGTAAAATCAATAATGAATATGACAAGCGAGGAAGAACGCCGGATTGCAGACTGCCGAATTGCAGTCGTAGGAGCGGATGAGTTTATTGACAGCATCAAGACCGAACTTCAACTGTTGGGCTTTAAGTCCATTCAAATAATATCTCCCTTTGATGAAGAAGCTACTATAAATATAGATGTTATTGCCGAGATCGTCAATGAAAGTGGTTCTTGTATGTCAAAGGTAACAGACATTCCTTTAATACTGCCATTCGATTTTGTAAATGGAGCAGGTGCTATTGTTGTCATGCCCGATGATGAGAGGAATATGTTGGGCAAACCGGATCTCCGGCTATGGGCGGCAACATATATGGCAGGATATTGTGCTTTCTGGAATGTAGATGGGTGCGAGTGGTTGCGTGACTCATTGTCTGACATAAAGAACGGTGTAACAAATGATGTGGCGCTTAAAACCGCAGCACATATATGTGCAAGGATAGCAGCCAATATCGCTGTAGGGCGCGAGGTCAAACATTTTCCTCGGTTTTATCTATGCAAGAATTTAGAGTAGCTTGTTATTTGTGGCGGCAACGATGGCTTCGGATATATTGCGCACGTCAAGTTTCTCAAATATCCGCTTGCGGTATTTCTTGATGGTGTCGGGCGAAAGGCATATTTTATCGGCAATCTCAGACATAGTATAGCCCTGAATGGATAAGGTCAGCACAGATTTTTCTCTGTCAGATAGTGTGGGCGTCTGCCGTTTGTTCCAGCGACGGGAGCTGATATTGTATTCATAGAACTCCGATGTGTCTGTCCGGTGCATCTCGATATGCCCGGCATCGGTATGTGTAGCCGCCGACACGACACACAGCGCAAGCCATATCCTGCCGTCGGAGCTGAGGGCAAGCGGTGTCAGCTTGTGGTTGACAAGGATTTTCTTTCCCTCGTTGAGAATGTGAAAGTCGTAGGAGATATACCAGTACTTACGTTCACCGACCGGGATGTCGTTGTAGAAAGCGAATCCGGCTTTGTTGAGTGTCAGAAGCATCGGCTGTTCATCTTCCGGCACATAGCCGAGATAGAAACGATAGCCCAACTCCTTCATCTGTTCCGGGGACAGTCCGCACAGAAACATCGGATTGGGCGACACATACAGGAAATTCTGCCTGAAATAGTCGATTATATAGACACTCTGATAAGACAAGCGCGAAAACGCCTCAGCCGAGCGGATATATTCATCCACACGGCTGTAATCAAGCCCTTCCGGGAGCCGGACCTCATTATCAGGTATGAAGAAATCGTCTGTCGTTTTCATCTGAAACTGCTTTCACCGCACAAAGTAACCTATTCTACAATCAAAACTGTTGAAGAGAAGATGTAATTTTACAACCATTAGATGTGTCTGTCAAAATCATATTAATACGCCTCACTGGTTGCGATTTTGAAGCTATGCTCTTATCCCAATTATATTCAAAAATTCTATCGAATAAATTAAGATACTCTCCATCTCCTCCCATTGTATAGGTGAAAGTTTCCAATTCCTCAATTGAGGAGTGATGAATAGCCATATCGAGAGTGAATATATTTGTTTCACTCCTGCTTATATCAAAAACTCCATCTGCAACAAAGTCCCCTTTATGTGTCAAGTGGTTCAACCGATATATTTTCAATCGCTTTGTGTTATCGCTATCTCTAATAAAACGAATTTCATCACCTGCTGATATGTAGGTATTAGTGTTCTCTCCTTTAATCTCGTCAACCTTAAAAGAAAGATAGAAATCCTCTACCGTGAATTTTATTGTCACAGTAGCATTCGCCAAAACATCGGTAATTGTTAAAGAGGATTCACCCACGCTTGCTGGATTTATAAGTAGCCGATGAGTCTCTATATCAATACCGAACTTACCCAATACGTCGGGATTGCTTGCCGTTAATTCATATACACCTCCGCCATCCACAAAGCTTATACTCGTACCTACACCAGAACGAATAGTGTAACTCTGTTGCTCAAAAGAGATAGGACGTATTTCCGGCTCATCATCGTTGCCGCAAGATACCATAAACAGGCATATCGCACATAGTAATAATAAAACTATTTTGTTCACATTCATTGTTTTATAACTTTCCGAGCTTTGAATTTGTATATAT
>ERZ777011.2029-NODE-2029-length-17996-cov-2.904409_pt1 | contig 17996 bp, 10 predicted proteins | sample MGYA00374964_ERZ777011 | MGnify/ENA primary metagenome ERZ777011 (study PRJEB29310, sample SAMD00008975) | mouse gut metagenome | study: EMG produced TPA metagenomics assembly of the Metagenome analysis of fecal microbiota from mouse which was promoted...
GAGAGAGAGAGAGAGAAGAGGGTAAAGAAAAGAAAGAAAAACTGATTACGGTTTCGCTTATTATTGCCATTGTATTATGTCTTGCCTTTATGAGTCTGGAATGGTTCCTGTAGCGGGGATTTTTGTTCGGAGCGTGAAGGCATCGGAAATGTCAGAAGCGGCGAAACGCAAAATGCCACTGTTTTAAACAGCGGCATTTTGAATCATGGTGATTAAACGTACATATCAAGATTGGCTCCGATATTCGGATTGACGGAGAGTTCCATAGCGGCAGCATCCATCATATTGGTAATCTGCGCACCGGTGTCCGTAGCGGCGTCCAGAGATTTGGCAAGCATTGCTACACCGAAAGCTGTATTTACCTGAGATGCCGACATTGCCATAGATAATTCTGCGATGTCCATACTTTACACCACCCTTTCTGATTTACCAGTTACTGTACACAGTATATCATATTAGTTATGGGAAAGCCATATGAAAAACGTTAATATTTTAGGGATTGAGCTGTATGAGCGTGATGCGAGAGAAGCGCTGTTTCTGACATACCGTTTTCTGAATGAGGGAGCGGTTCATATTATTTTATATCTGACTACATCAGTGCTTCTGGAAGCGGTCAAGGATGAACCGGAAAAGGCCTGGATAGAATCTGCGGATCTCACGCTGTGGAGTGATACGGAGATCCTGAAGGCAGCAGAGATCAATTCCAGGCGCAGATACCGTGAGGTACAGGAAAGAGAATACTTGAAGATATTTTTAAAAGGCATTGCCAATGTACACAGGTCCATTCTGACCATTTCCGATACGGAAGAACATGCGGAGGCATTAAAATACGAGCTTTTGGAATTGCAGAACAGCGTCACCATAGCCGGTACGATGGCGATCGATATGGAGGCGGATCAGGAGAAGGTGGTCAATGAGATCAATATGATAGCGCCGACCGTTATCATTACAAGAATGCCTTTTTCCATGCAGCGGCAGTGGCTGGAAAAGTGCCGGCCGTATATCAATACGATAATCTGGATGGGACTGCCGGAAAGCTTCGACTGTGTTGAGGGAAAAGAGATGTCGATTTCCAAAATGGGGAAACGGCTCCTGAATCTTCTGTTTGACAGACAGGTCAGTAAGTATAAAAAGTAGAGATATTTGTTCTCTGCTTTTTTTGTGTAGTTTGTCTAACACCTTTTTATGGAATAATTTGACAAAATATTTAAAAATTACACAAAAAAGTCAGGAATTAAGGTAGATTTTTTTGTTAAAATAGATTAAAATAAAAAACAGATGCGGATTTTTGCAGAAAATCGTTGTTGCTATGTTGTACAATTTGCTAAATTATTTTATGTAGAATTGTCGGTAAGGGTAGCGAATGTATATTGGAGGGTGGGTATTTTATGATTTCAAATCAGATTCTACAGAACACGATAGACGGATTGAAGTCAATTACACGAGTTGAATTGTGTGTAATGGACATTGATGGCAAAGCAGTAGCCATGACGGCTGAGGAATTGGAGAAATGCGGGAAGCCTGTGGCGGAGTTTGCCAAATCTCCGGCGGATTCTCAGGAGATACAGGGATATCAGTTTTTTAAGATATTTGACGAACAGCAGCTGGAATATATTCTGATCGCGGGCGGTGTCGGGGATGATGTCTATATGATTGGCAAAATGTCGGCGTTCCAGATCCAAAATCTGCTTATCGCTTACAAAGAGAGGTTCGACAAAGATAATTTTATCAAGAATCTGTTGCTTGACAATCTGCTTTTGGTAGATATATACAGCCGTGCGAAGAAGTTACATATTCAGACGGACGATAAGAGGGTAGCGCTTATTATTGAGACGGAGAATACGAAGGAAAGCAATGTCCTGGAAGTTATGCGGACATACTTTAGCAGCAACAGTAAAGATTTTATTACCGCGGTAGACGAAAACAATATTATCATCGTCAAAGATCTGTCAGAAGGAGACAGCAGCAAAGAGATCGAGAAAACGGCGGCGAATATTGCAGCCTTCCTTGAGAAAGAACATATGAAAAATGTAAGGATCGCCTACGGTACGATCGTGAATGAGATCAAAGAGGTGAGCCGCTCTTATAAGGAAGCCAAAATGGCGCTCGATGTCGGGAAGATCTTTTTCGGAGAACGGAATGTGATTGCATACAGCGAGCTTGGCATCGGACGTCTGATCTACCAGCTGCCGATCCCGCTCTGCAAGATGTTTATCAAGGAAATCTTTGACGGAAAAAGTCCTGACGATTTCGACGAGGAGACGCTTACGACAATCAATAAGTTTTTTGAAAACAGCTTGAACGTATCGGAAACATCCAGGCAGCTCTTTATCCATAGAAACACGCTTGTATACCGTCTGGACAAGCTGCAGAAAAGCACAGGACTGGATCTTAGAGTGTTTGAGGATGCAATCACGTTCAAGATCGCGCTTATGGTCGTTAAATATATGAAATATATGGAGAATTTTGAGTACTAGAATATTCTGTACATTTTAGAAATATTACACGCTGAGAGAAAGGCATGGTTATTAAAGTGGGAGAAAAAAGAGGTAATCGCAGAGGCGAAAGAACGAGTGCATCGGGGAAGGGAAGACGGAGAAGGACGGCGTCGGAGAGCAATGAGATCATTACGCTGACGGACGTCAGTAAGGCTTATTCAACGGGAGCGCCGGCGCTTAAGGACGTCAATCTTCGTATTAACAAAGGCGAGTTTGTATTTATTGTCGGAGACAGCGGATCCGGTAAATCCACGCTGATCAAGCTGTTGCTGCGGGAGCTGACGATTACAAGCGGCTACATCAATGTCATGGGATATGATCTGTCTAAGATCAAACATCGGAAAATACCGAAATTCCGGCGTAATATCGGTATCGTGTTTCAGGATTTCCGTCTTTTAAAAGACAGGAACGTATATGAAAATGTGGCGTTTGCGCAGAGGATCATACAAAAATCCAACAAAGAGATCAAGAAAAACGTGCCCAGCATTCTGGCTATTGTGGGACTTGCGGGCAAGTATAAAGCAAAACCCAAACAGCTTTCCGGCGGTGAACAGCAAAGGGTGGCACTGGCAAGAGCGCTTGTCAATGAACCGACTGTTCTTCTGGCAGATGAGCCGACAGGTAATCTGGATCCGAAGAATTCGTGGGAAATTATGAAGCTGTTAGAGCAGATTAACGAGAACGGAACGACGGTCCTTGTCGTGACCCATAACAGGGAAATTGTCAATGCGATGCAAAAGAGGGTCGTTACCCTGAAAAAGGGCGTTATTGTAAGTGACGAGGAAAAGGGAGGATATATCGATGAGGATTAATACGTTGTTCTATACGCTTCGTCAGGGTTTTCGGAATATCTTCCGGAATAAATGGTTTACGCTTGCTTCGATCGCAACGATCGGCGCATGTTTGTTTTTGTTCGGTCTTTTTTATGCGATTGTCGTTAATTTCCAGCACATAGTAAAAAATGCGGAACAGGGCGTTTCCGTTACCGTCTTTTTTGATGCGGGACTGGAGGATACAAGAATACAGGAAATCGGGGAGATGATCGCCAGACGAACGGAAGTCTCGAATGTGCATTTCGTATCGGCGGATGAAGCATGGCAGAGCTTTAAGCAGGATTATCTGGGCGAGTACGCGGATGGATTTACGGAGAATCCGTTAGCGAATTCCGCCAACTATCAGATTTATTTAAGCGATGTTTCCATGCAGTCTGCACTTGTCACTTATCTGGAATCCATTCCCGGCGTCAGGCGGGTAAACCGTTCCGAGATAACGGCGACGACGCTGACCGGAGTCAATGCCCTGGTAGCTTATGTGTCTGTCGGGATCATCGCCATTTTGCTTGCAGTGTCGATCTTCCTGATCAGCAATACGATCATGATCGGTATTTCCGTCAGAAAAGAAGAGATCAATATCATGAAATATATCGGAGCGACGGATTTCTTCGTCAGATCGCCTTTCGTGATAGAAGGCATGCTGATCGGACTGATCGGAGCAGCGATTCCGCTCGGTATCATTTATGTTTTATATAATGTGGTCATGGAGTATATTCTGGAGCGGTTTTCCATGCTTACCAGACTGCTCAGCTTCCTTTCTGTAGAGGAGATTTTCAGCGTGCTGCTTCCCGTCTCTCTGGGGATCGGCGTGGGGATCGGTTTTCTCGGAAGTATCAGCACGGTGAGAAAACATCTTAGAGTGTAACGGCATGAAAGTGATTTGTCTTAAACGAAAGGCAGCGGATCCGAATGAAAAGTATGAAAAAATTATTATGTTTGATAGCGTGTATCGGAATAGTGCTCGTTTTTCCGGCCGGGACTGCAGAGGCGGTCACCAATGAAAGCATCCGGCAAAAGGAAGAGGAGATCAAAGCGGCGAAAGAAGATGTTGCCAACCTGAAATCCAATCTGACGGATGTAGAGGCTCTTAAAAAAGAACTGGAACAGTCTAAAAATGACCTGACAGCATATGTTACACAGTTGGATACACAGCTTAGCGACATACAGAGCAAGATTGATGAATATAATAATTTAATCACAGTAAAAGAATCCGAGATCGTAACGACGACGGAAGAACTGAATGCGGCAATCCTCAAACAGGAAGAGCAGTATGCGGCTATGAAGGTACGTATTCAGTTTATGTATGAAGAGGGCGATTCCCTCTATATGGAGCTCATTTTTTCTTCCGACAGTCTGGCAGATACATTGAACAAAGCGGATTATATTGAAGCCTTATCTGCCTATGACCGGAATCAATTGGATGAGTATGTAAGAACGAAAGAAATGATCGCGCTTTGTAAGGAAGAACTGGAAGCCGAGAAAGCGGTTCTGGATGAAGCGAAGCTTGCCGTAGAGGCAGAAGAGGCGGCAGTTACTTCTTTGATCGAAGAGAAAGAGTCTCAGATCGTATCCGTCTCTTCCGATATTTCCAATAAGGAAGCGGCGATCAAAGAATACGAAGATATGATCGCGGCAGAGAACGCGGAAATTGCAGCATTGGAGAAAGCCGTTGCGGAAGAAAAAGCAAGACTTGCGGCGGAAAATGCGAACGCCCGTGTTTATGACGGCGGTATGTTCGCATTTCCGTGTCCGGGTTATAAGAGAATATCGGATGATTATGGCAACCGTATCCATCCGACGCTTGGTATTGAAAAGTTCCATAACGGCGTTGACTTGGCGGCTGCATACGGAACACCGATTCTGGCAGCGTACGATGGAGATGTGGTCGCGGCCGATTACAGTTCTTCGATGGGAAATTATATTATGATAAATCATGGAGATGGCCTGTATACGATCTATATGCATGCTTCGGCGCTGTATGCATCGAAGGGGCAGTCTGTTTATAAAGGACAGACGATTGCCGCAGTCGGCAGTACCGGGCGTTCAACAGGTAATCATCTGCATTTCAGCGTCCGTTTGAACGGAAGTTATGTCAGTCCATGGAATTATTTAAAGTAAATGGAGATGAATGATTTTGGATAATAATGGATATAGTAGTAATAACGAAATGAATCAGGGGGCGGCAAATAATTTGTATCCCAATGTACCGCAGCAGGAACCGGAACCCGCAAAAGAAAAAGGGATGTTTCTTGCCGGTCTGCTGTCCGGTGTAGTGATCAGCGCGCTCACCGCGAGCTGCATATATGTCGGTATCCGTATTACCGACATTTATCAACTGCGCAGGGCGAAGCAGACGAGTGCGGAAGGGACGGCTGCAGAAAGTATTGTCAATGACGAATCGGTTGCCAAGCTGGAAGTGATCGAGGAAGTAATCGACGAGTACTATTTCGAAGAAGAAGATATTGACGTAAACAGTATGATAGAGGGCATGTATGCCGGGATGGTAGCCTCTTTGGGAGACCCGTACTCCGTATATTATACTGAGGATGAATGGAAGGCGCTGATGCAGGAAACGGAAGGTATTTATTACGGCATCGGAGCATATATCAGCCTGGATAAGACGACAGGATTCGGTAAGATCAACGGCGTGATAGAGAATACGCCGGCACAGGAGGCCGGTCTGCGGGAAAATGATATTATTTATCAGATAGACGGGGAACTGGCACAGGGACTTGAACTTACGGAGATCGTTTCAAGGATCAAGGGGGAAGCAGGTACAACCGTACATCTCACGCTTTACAGAGAGGGCGAAGAGGACTACCTGGAAGTGGACGTAGTCAGAAAACAGATCGAATCTCCGACAGTGAACTATGAAATGTTGAATGACCAGATCGGTTATATACAGATCACCGAATTTGATGATGTGACGGTAGACCAGTTTGCGGAAGCGCTGGCAGTGATCAAAGGATCAGATGCCAAAGGACTTGTTCTGGATCTGAGAAGTAATCCGGGAGGAAGTCTTTCGGCCGTCGTGGATATTGCCAGACAGATTCTTCCAAGAGGTTTGATCGTATATACGGAAGACCGGTCGGGAGAAAAGGTTGAATATAGTTGTAAAGGGGAAAATGAACTGCAGATACCGTTAGTAGTGCTGGTAAACGGTAACTCTGCAAGTGCGGCGGAAATTCTGGCCGGCGCCGTGAAAGATTACGGCACCGGAACACTGATCGGGACGACCACGTTTGGGAAAGGCATTGTACAGAGGATATTGCCGCTTACAGATGGTACGGCGTTAAAACTGACGGTCAGTGCATATTATACCCCCAAAGGAAACAATATTCATAATATCGGGATCGAACCGGATATTGAGTGTGAGTTTGACGCAGACGCTTATTATGATGAGGGGATCGATAACCAATTAAATCGGGCGGTGGAAGAAGTGACCGGAATGCTGTCCGAATAGGAGGATTTGATACGAATGAGAAAACCCGGGCATATGAGACGGCATATCAGATTATTTTCCTGTATGATGGCGCTGACGATCGGATTTGTGCAGCCGAGCTTTGTTATGGCGGCACAGACGATTGGGATGACGGAGCAGCCGGTTGACGATACACAAACGATCAAATATATTACGGGCTTTGTAGAACTTCCGGCAGCAGAGGGATATCTGCAATGTATGTATAAGCCGGCGCTGGAAGAACTGCTGAGTGCTTTGCCCGAAACGATTCCGGTACAGATGGAAGGCGAAGATAATGAAGTTTACATAGCCGTTACATGGGAATGTGAAGAGGACTTTGATAATACGATGCTTTCCTTATATACGTTTTATCCTAAATGGGATGAGACGTTATATCCGATTGCAGAATCCGCAGTCAGCAGTATCGTAATTCCCAGTATTACCGTGGAAGTGCCGGCAGGCGGTGAGGGCATAAGCGACCTGCAGGGCGCAGGGAGCAGCCTGCAGGAAATTCTGAAAAAGAAAAGTATTCTTGCACTGGTTTTTTTGTGCGATAGATATGAGGTGAAAGAAAATCCTTCCCCGGGCAGCGCTGCGACCGGTACGGCAGTCTGCGGTCAGTCCGTGCAGATTACGGATGTGGGTCTTGACGAAGAGGGAGCTGTCTGGTATCAGGTTCTGTTCTATCAAAACGGAGCGGAATACAAAGGGTATATACAAAGAGAGTTTCTGGCAACTTCCGATGAGGATTTTATGGCCTGGGAAGAAACGTGGCTGAACCTGACCGATCTGCCGATGACGTTTACGGATTCTGCCGGATACCCTGATGTAGATCAGTTTCCGGCTTCTTATCAGAACGCGCTCTATGCCCTGAAAGAAAAACATCCCAATTGGGTTTTTGTCAGAATGGATACCGGTCTTGACTGGAATACGGTGATCAAAAAAGAGATGGGAGACAAAAGTCTGATCCACTCAAGCACATCCGGTTCCTGGCAAAACGGTGTTTACGGGCAGGGGTGGAGTTACGCTTCGGAAGGTATTTTGAAATACTATATGGATCCGAGAAATTTTCTGACCGATCCGTCTATTTTCCAGTTTGAACAGTTAACCTATAACAGTTCCTATCATACAACGAACGCAGTGCAGGAAATTTTGAAGAATTCTTTTATGTCGTCGTCGATACCGGGAGACAGTCAGACTTATGCACAGGCTTTTACCGGTATCGGACAGAGCCTGGGGATCAGTCCCTTCCATCTTGCTTCAAGGGTATTGCAGGAACAGGGTTCAAAAGGAACTTCCATGCTGATTTCCGGTACATATCCGGGATATGAAGGGTATTTTAATTACTTTAACGTCGGCGCTTCCGGAAAGACGGACGCACAGGTTGTTCAAAGCGGATTAAAGAAAGCGAAAGATCTGGGCTGGAATACAAGATACAAATCTCTCTACGGCGGTTCCTCCGTCATCGGAGCTAATTATATCCTGAAAGGCCAGGACACGCTGTATCTGGAAAAATTTAATGTTTCCAACGGGCAGCATGCAAATTTTACGCATCAGTACATGCAGAACATACAGGCGCCGGATTCTGAGGCATCAAACATAAGGAAAGCCTATAATAATGCCGGTGCGCTGGAAAACAGTTTCGTATTTAAGATTCCGGTATATAATAATATGCCTGCTTCAGCCTGCTCAAAACCTGAGGTGACGGATTCGATCACACTGGATAAAACAACGATAAGCAGCCTGGAAGTAAATAAAACGGCGGTACTGGTTCCCTATGTGAATGGTTCTAAAGTAGATTATGTCAGCAATATGACTTTTTCCAGCAGCAATACCTCGGTTGCATCAGTAGATGCGCAGGGTAAGATCACGGCAATAGCGCCGGGTACTGCGACGATCAGTTGTACCAGAAGCGGCGCCAATACGGCGGCCTGCACGGTTACGGTAGTAAAGGCGAATCCGACGGTGACGACGCCGGTTATATCGCCGCTGGCATATAAGGAAGGTCTGAAATTATCCGATATTGCGCTGCCGGCCGGCTGGGCATGGTCTAAAGGCAGTACGGAGATTGCGGTAGGAACTTTTTCCTATTCTGCGGTCTATACACCGACAGATACGACGAAGTATAATACGATTACCAAAGAGATCAGTTTTACCGTAACGAAGTCCATTCCGGTCTGCAAAGTTCCGGAGAATTTGGAAGGAAATCCCGGCGATAAACTGGGAAGCATTGTACTTCCCGGCGGGGTCGTGTGGGAAAGCGATCCGGAAACGGAGCTGACGAAGGCAGGAGAATATACCTATTATGTTTCTTACAATCCGGATGAAAAAAATTATTATACGGTGAGCCATATTCCGGTTATCGTACGAGTGACCGGAAATAGTACAGGCGGAAGTGGAACGGGCGGGAATACGTCAACGGGAAGCAGTTCAAGCGGAAGCACGTCGGGTGGAAACGGAACAGGCGGGAATACGTCGACAGGAAGCAGTTCAAACGGAAGTACATCGGGCGGAAGTAGTACAGACGGAAATACGTCGACGGGAAGCACGTCAAGCGGAAGCAGCTCAGGCGGAGGCAGTACGGGCGGAAGTACGTCAACAGGAAGCAGCTCAGGCGGAAGTACATCGGGCGGAAACGGAACAGGCGGGAATACGTCAACGGGAAGCAGCTCAAGCGGAAGCACAACAGGAGGGAGTACATCGAATGGAAGCACAACAGACGGGAATACAACGACAGGAGGCAGCTCAAACGGAAGTACAGCAGGCGGGGACACAACGACAGGAAGCAGCTCAAACGGCAGTACAACGGGCGGGAATACATCGAATGGAAGTACAGCGGCAGGAAACGGCTCAAATGGAAGTACTGCCGGAGGGAACACGCCGAATGGAAGTACAACGACAGGAAGCGGTGCGAATGGAAATGCAGCCGGAGGGAACACGCCGAATGGAAGCGCAGCGGCAGGAAACGGTACGAATGGAAATGCAGCAGGCGGGAACGTACCGGGTGGAAGTACACCGGCAGGAAGCAATTCGAATGGAAATGAACAAGGGGGAAGCAGTACAGCCGGGAACACCGCTGGCGGCAATGCTTCGAACGGAAACACAGTGGCTGGGAGCACAGCCGGAGGCGTTTCGTCCGGAAGCTCTGTGGCCGGAAATAATGCAGCAGGCGGAGCCGTCCTGTCCGGCGCTGGAGGAAGTACAGGACAAACACATGTAACAGAAAGCAGCAGCGATACGGCAGATGGTACGCTGATCATTCCGCCGGTCACGGTGGTAGAGGAAAGTCAGGAAGAAGTTCCATATAAACCGGCCGTTACGATTCAGATGGAAGATACTACGATTCTGACATCGGAGAAGCTGCAGATGGCCAAAGAACAGAATATTGATATCCGGCTTGATATGGGAGATTATGTCACTTGGGGGATTGATATCGATTCTGTTGATATGGATGCTTTTACGGAAGTAGACATGGGTGTCAAACTGGGAACGGACAGAGTTCCGCGTGAGTTGATCGCGGAAATTCTGAATGGAAACAAATACATAGAAATTACCCTGGCACATGATGGAGCCTTTGATTTTGAACCCATTCTGAATGTTGCGTTGAATCCTGAAAATAGCGGACGATATGCCAATCTGTTCTATTTTGATCCGGAGATATCGGCGCTTGAGTTTCTATGCGACAGTATTATTGATGCAAACGGGATCGCTTCATTTAAAATGGATCATGCTTCTGTTTATGTTATCATTGTAAGTGATTATTCCATGTCCGGAATGGTGGCAGAAGATGAAGAGACAGGATCCGTAATACGTTGGATCATGTTGGGAGTGTTCATTTTCATGGTCATGGTAGTGATAGGATATGCAGTATTCTTTTATTACAGGAAGCGGAACAGCATGGAAGATGATGACGAATCCGAGGATGAAGAAGACTTTGAAGATGGCGATGAATCTGAGGATGAGGAAGACTTTAAAGACGACGATAGACCCAAGAAGGAAGAAGAACCTGCGGAAGATAATAAATCCGATAATGACAGAGTAGTTCATAACAGCGGTAAGCGTGAAGACAGAAATAAGGCCGGGAAGCATAGTGCACTGAGAGACAGAAGAGATGCTGAAAATACCGGACATGCGGCTCCGAAGGCAAAACCTGTCATGAGCCAGATGGAAACAGATGCTGATGAAGATGATTGGATAGAGGATCAGGATTGGCATGAACCGGAGCTGCCTGTAACGAAATCCACAGACAGATTTGCTGATGACCATGCGGAAGACGATTGGATCGACGATGATGAGTGGGACATTGGAAATGACTGGATGGATGATGCGGAATGGGAGCAGAAAAACAAAAATATAAAGCTATGATATAACAAAAAAAGTATCTAGCGGCGTTGGCCGTTAGATACTTTTTTGTTATTTTAAAATAAATTTTCTTAATAAAGAAAGTACTTCGTCAAAGTTGATCGGTTTAGCGGTATGGGCGTTCATTCCGCTGTCAAGACAACGCTGGATGTCTTCGGAAAAGGCATCTGCGGTCATGGCGATGATCGGAATGGCCTGAGCGTCCGGACGGCTTAATGCACGTATGGAACGGGTTGCTTCGTAACCGTTCATAATGGGCATTCGAAGATCCATCAAAATAACATCATAATATCCCGGCTCGGATTCCTGGAACTTTTCCAGGCAGATCTGGCCGTTTTCGGCCCATTCCAATTCCATGCCGATATCGGATAGTAATTCATGCAATATTTCCCAGTTTAAGTCGTTGTCTTCGGCAACCAATACGCGGTGGCCGGATAAGTCAGTATGTTCAGCCAGTTGTTCAATCGGTTCATCGATATTCATGTATTTTTTCAAACCATAGAATAAAGTGGATTTAAACAACGGTTTGGCAATAAATCCGCTGATACCGGCCTCTCTCGCCTCGGCTTCAAATTCGCTCCAGTCATATGCGGAGATCAGAATAACCGGCATATCCGAATCCACAATCTTTCGGATATGTTTGGCGACTAAGAGGCCATCCATACCCGGCAGTTTCCAGTCTAACAGAATAATCTGGTAGTCATCCCGCATCTGATGATGTTTTGTTACCATTTCAATCGCTTTTTCACCGCTTAATGTCCAGTCTGCCTGTATACCAATGGATTTAAGGGCATCGACGGCTGTTCGGCATAATATTTCATCATCATCAACTACCAGCATTTTCCATGCGGGAAGCACCATATCAAGTTCCTGCATTTCAGCTTTCTCAAAATCAAGGATCAGATGGAACTCCGTGCCCTTGTCGGGCTCACTTTGTACGGTGATATCGCCCTGCATAGCATCGACAATGTATTTGGTAATTGCCATGCCGAGTCCGGCGCCTTCCGTTTTCTGTACTCTTTTGCTGTCAGCCCGTGAATAGGAATCAAAAATATGCTGTAGGAATTCTTCATTCATTCCGATTCCGTTGTCCTTGACGATAATATGTGTCCGGACATAGTCGGGGCCTTTTTCGTCAGGAGTATCTTCCTGGTATAACGATAATTGTATGATTCCTCCTTCCGGGGTATATTTGATCGCATTGGAAAGGAGGTTTAACAGTATCTGATTTAATCTGATACTGTCGCAATAAACGTCTTCTGTTACAATACTGTCAATATGTACGTTAAAGCTCTGATTCTTTGCCTTGATCTGTGTCTGTACGATATTGACGATGCCTTCGACTACTTCACGCAAAGATATGCGTTCTGCGGTCAGCGTCATCTTACCGCTTTCAATTTTGGACATATCCAGTACGTCATTTATCAGGCCGAGAAGATGCTTGCCGGATAAAGCGATTTTCTTAAGGCAATGCTGTACCTGTTCCCGGTCGTCCATATGTGCCGTTGCGATAGCCGTCATTCCGACGATCGCATTCATCGGGGTACGAATGTCGTGACTCATGTTTGAGAGAAATTCGCTCTTGGCTTTCGTAGCCCGTAAAGCATCCTGCCGCGCGGCCTCCAGATCTACAAGCTGTTGACGGGTCATTTTAAAATATACATAGAAAATGATCAGCAGTATGGCTAAAATAATAGCATAGACCAACATGGTGGAGGTTGTTCTTTTTTGGCTTAACGTATCGATCGTTTCATTCAAAACACCGAAGGGGAGCACTGTTACCAGATGCCATTCCGAATAGGGCAGAGGATTACAATATATCTGCTGGCTGCTTCCGTCAAAATTAAGCAGTACGGAATACTCCTCTTTATTTTGCATAGCGGTGGAAAGCTCCGTAACGTATAATTCTATTTTGCCGGGTGAATCCTGAGCGTATCTTTCATGCAGGCTGGCAAAGTAGTCAGTGTAATTGTCGCTTAAGTCGCTGGCGATAAAAGTGCCGTCTTGTCTGATGATATGTGAGGACATCAGGACATTTTCCTCTTCCGTACTCAGCATAGTGCTGATATAATCCAGAGGAAGCGCTACGATCAGTGCGGTACAGCTTTCGCCGTTTTGCATCGGATAGTCTGCATTAACGCCGAAAAGGACAATAGAGTTGCCGGATGCATCCTGACCGACTGCTACCTTCTTTTCTCCCTTTCGCAGTGATTCATAGAACGGATCGGGATCGAAAAGGCTGATCTGTTCTCCGTAAAGCATTTCCAGATTGCCCTCTTCGGAACAGAGCGCCAGATAATTAAAGTTTCTGATATGGGTCCTGTAAACCAATTCTTCATACAGTGCTTCCTTACTGCTCATTTCAACCGGAACAACATCCACGACGGTTTCGGCCTGTTCCAGTTTCAGATCTATCAGAGTTTCAAAATGCGTGGAGATCTGTTCATTGATACCTGTCATATATAGATTGCCCATTTTAATAATGGCTTCTTCACTGGCACTGTTCATATAGAAGCTCAAACATAAAAAGGCCACTGCGCTGATCAGCAGAAGCAGTGAAAAGCTTCCGAGCAAAAAGCGTGTTGTGTGGTTCCCTTTTTTATTCTGGCTGTCCATGTAAATTGTCCTCCTTCGGCATCCTGTTTTTTGGCTCAATAAAACAGGACACGATCTTCTTTGTCCTATGTATTAGCATTATATCAGCTTTTGTTATAAAAACAAAGCCTTTTTGGATAATATAGGAATAATATATGAAGAAGAAATATTTTCTTTACCGGTTTATCATATCATCAGAAAAACAGAACAAAAGTTCGATATTTCTCTGTACTTTTTTTTATTGTTATAGTATAATGAAAACTCAGGTAATAATATAGCAGGAAGACTGGTATGACAAATCAGGTTTTCAAAAGGAAACAAGTTTACTCTGCGGGTTTTATGTCCGGACTGGCAGCGTTTTGCCGACAGCGTTCCGGAGCGAATGCCGCAGCGTGAGAGAAAGGTCTGGGAATTGCGATGGATCACTTTGAATTAGTATCGGAGTATAAACCTACAGGAGACCAGCCGCAGGCGATAGAGGCGCTTGTGAATGGATTTAAAGCAGGCAATCAGTTTCAGACGCTCCTTGGTGTAACCGGTTCCGGTAAAACATTTACGATGGCCAATATCATTCAGGCTTTAAATAAGCCGACGCTTGTCATTGCACATAATAAGACACTGGCAGGGCAGCTTTACGGAGAGTTCAAGGAATTTTTTCCGAAGAATGCCGTGGAATATTTTGTGTCCTATTATGATTATTACCAGCCGGAAGCTTATGTGCCGTCTACAGACACCTATATAGCCAAAGACTCGTCGATCAATGATGAGATCGACAAGCTCAGGCTGTCCGCGACAGCATCTCTGGCGGAGCGGAAGGATGTTGTGGTGGTCGCCAGCGTATCCTGTATCTATGGTCTGGGAAGTCCGGAAGATTATGAGGGAATGATCGTATCTTTACGTCCCGGTATGACCAAAGACAGAGATCAGGTTATTCGGGAGCTGATTGATATCCAATACAACAGAAATGATCTGGATCTGGACCGCGGCTGTTTTCGTGTGCACGGAGACATACTGGAGGTGTATCCGGCGCAGGGCGGTGAATATTTGATCCGGATAGAATTTTTTGGCGATGAAATAGACCGGATCGCTCAGACTGATCCGCTGACGGGACAGGTTCATGCGACTTTGGAGCATATCGCTATTTTCCCGGCATCACATTATGTAGTGCCGCAGGAAAAGATTAACGCGGCCTGCAAAAATATCGAAACAGAGTTGGAAGAACGCGTGAAATATTTCAAAGGCGAGGACAAACTCTTAGAGGCGCAGCGCATTGCCGAGAGGACAAACTTTGATGTGGAAATGCTGCGTGAAACGGGATTTTGTTCCGGTATCGAGAACTATTCCAGACATTTGAACGGCATGGATCCGGGAGCAACCCCCTTTACCTTGATGGATTATTTTAAAAATGATTATCTGATCATCATTGACGAATCTCATATGACCGTGCCGCAGATCCGCGGAATGTATGCCGGCGACCGTTCGCGTAAAACAACATTGGTGGAGTACGGGTTCCGTCTGCCTTCGGCATTGGATAACAGACCTTTGAATTTTGAGGAATTTGAAAATCACATCGATCAAATGCTGTTCGTATCGGCAACACCTTCCGAATACGAGGCCGCGCATGAATTGATGCGTACGGAACAGATCATCAGACCGACGGGACTGCTGGATCCGGAGGTGGATGTGCGACCGGTGGAAGGACAGATCGATGATCTGATCTCGGAAGTCCGTAAAGAAGTTGAGAAAAAGCATAAAGTATTGGTTACCACTTTAACAAAACGTATGGCCGAGGATCTGACGGCGTACATGAATGATGTGGGAATCCGTGTGAAATATCTGCATTCCGATATCGATACGTTAGAGCGGGCGGAGATTATCCGCGATATGAGGCTGGACGTCTTTGACGTACTTGTAGGGATCAATCTGCTGCGTGAGGGATTGGACATTCCTGAAATATCATTGGTAGCGATACTCGATGCCGATAAGGAAGGATTTCTGCGTTCGGAGACCTCTCTGATACAGACTATAGGGCGTGCGGCGAGAAATGCGGATGGCCATGTTATTATGTACGCGGATGAAATGACGGACTCCATGAAAAAGGCGATCTCGGAGACGGACAGAAGACGCGGGATACAGCAGAAATACAATGAAGAGAACAACATCACGCCGCAGACGATCCGCAAGGCGGTCCGTGATCTGATCAGTATTTCCAAAGTAATAGCCAAAGAGGAAGTTCGCTTTGAGAAAGATCCTGAATCCATGAACCGTCAGGAACTTGAGAAACTGATCAAGGACGTGGAAAAGAAGATGAAAAAGGCGGCGGCGGATCTGAACTTTGAAGCGGCGGCAGATCTTCGTGATCAAATGGTAGGTCTGAAAAAAATATATCATGATATGGATGCCTGAAAGGATACGTAAAGATAAGACGGAACAGCTATATCATAATAAATTATAGAAGCAGATAGTAAAAAATGTGATAGGAAGCGAAAGGAGCGTCGTAGCACAAATGAGTGACACAGTAAAAATGCGGCCAAGAGATTACATTAAGATCAGAGGTGCAAATGAGCATAATCTGAAACACCTCGATGTGGATATTCCCCGAAATGAATTTGTTGTTCTGACCGGACTTTCCGGATCAGGTAAATCTTCTCTGGCGTTTGATACGATTTATGCGGAAGGGCAGAGAAGATATATGGAATCTCTTTCTTCTTATGCCAGACAGTTTTTGGGACAGATGGAGAAACCGAATGTAGATAAGATCGAAGGTCTTTCGCCGGCGATCTCTATCGACCAGAAATCGACGAACCGGAATCCCCGCTCCACGGTAGGAACCGTTACGGAGATCTATGATTATTTCCGCCTTTTATATGCCAGAATCGGTATTCCGCATTGTCCGGGCTGCGGCAAAGAGATCAGGCGGCAGACGGTAGACCAGATGGTGGACCAGATTTTTTCCATGCCGCAGGGAACCAGGATCCAGCTGCTTGCGCCTGTTGTCAGAGGACGGAAAGGAGAACATGCCAAGGTGTTTGACCGGGCAAGGAAAAGCGGTTATGTCAGAGTCAGAGTAGACGGCAGCCTGTACGAACTTTCCGAAGAGATCAAACTGGATAAAAATATCAAACATAATATCGAGATCATTGTGGACAGGCTTGTTGTCAAAGAAGGAATTGAAAGACGTTTGACAGATTCAATAGAAAATGTACTGGCTCTGGCCGAGGGACTTTTGATTGTGGATGTGATAGATGGGGAACCGATCATATTCAGTGAAAGTTTTTCCTGTCCGGACTGCGGCATCAGTATCGGTGAGATCGAGCCGAGAAGCTTTTCTTTTAACAATCCGTTCGGCGCCTGCCCGGAGTGCTTCGGTCTCGGATATAAAATGGAATTTGATGTCGATCTGATGATTCCCGATAAGAGCGTGAGTCTGCGGGAGGGCGCGATTGCGGTTTTGGGCTGGCAGTCGAGCGGCAGCGAGGGAAGTTTTACCAATGCGTTATTACAGGCGCTTGCCAAAGAATATGAGTTCAGTCTGGATACGCCGTTTGAAGAACTGCCCGAGTCTGTAAAGCAGATCATTATTCACGGAACGGACGGCAGGAAAGTGGACGTCCATTATGCGGGGCAGCGTGGAGAAGGCGTATATCCGATCGCATTCGAAGGACTGATCAGGAATATGGAACGCAGATACAGAGAAACGGCTTCCGACAGTACAAAGCAGGAATACGAAACATTTATGCGCATTACGCCCTGTAAGGAATGTAAGGGAATGCGTTTGAAAAAGGAATCTCTGGCGGTAACGGTATGCGATAAAAATATCTATGAGATCACCTCCATGTCCATTAAAAACCTGCATATGTTTGTCGGCGGAATGCAGCTTACGAAACAACAGGAGATGATCGGAAAGCAGATCTTGAAAGAAATCAGAGCAAGAGTCGGCTTCCTGATGGAAGTCGGGTTAGAATATCTTGCGCTTTCCAGAGCTACCGGCACGCTTTCCGGCGGAGAGGCGCAGCGGATCCGTCTGGCTACACAGATCGGCTCCGGACTTGTGGGCGTCTGCTATATTCTGGACGAACCGAGTATCGGCCTTCATCAGAGAGATAACGATAAACTGATAGCCGCATTGAAAAATTTAAAAGATATGGGCAATACATTGATCGTCGTGGAGCATGACGAGGATACGATGTTTGCAGCCGACCATATCGTGGATATCGGACCGGGTGCAGGCTCTCACGGCGGCAAAGT
>ERZ777011.2031-NODE-2031-length-17987-cov-6.238233_pt1 | contig 17987 bp, 18 predicted proteins | sample MGYA00374964_ERZ777011 | MGnify/ENA primary metagenome ERZ777011 (study PRJEB29310, sample SAMD00008975) | mouse gut metagenome | study: EMG produced TPA metagenomics assembly of the Metagenome analysis of fecal microbiota from mouse which was promoted...
TTGCTGCTTTCAGCACTTTACTCAAGCGGTTTTAGCCTATTGGTACAGCTTCTTACTTATTGTACTACGCTCCAACCCTCCTCTATCTATTTGGATATTGTCCTCGACGTTCCGCCCTTGGGGGTGGGGCCTCCCCGTCCCCCAAGAGCTTCTTGGACCGTCGAGACAACAAAAGCGGCGCAGGGCACAATAATCCCTACACCGCTGAAGCTACGCACACAAGCCATTGATTTCCCCATTGATTATTGCCGGGAAAACCGTTATAATGGGCTTTGGGCGCAGAAAATTTCTGCTGTGTGGGGCTGGTTCTTAACGGGGACTCCCTACATAGGACCTGGGGGGTTGCCGCCCCCCAGGCCTGCCTTATGCTTTTGTTATCTCGTTGCCCATTATAGCTTATGCTGGAAGATAAATCAAGGGTTTTTGACACGGTTCGCACTGGCGAGCCGCTTTTTTTGTTGCAAAACCCACCACGGGGGCGGGCGTGGCCGGATGGTGACAGCTAAACGTATGTGCATGGCTGCCCCCTTATGCTGCGGCGGGGGCCCGGAGGACCTGCCGCTCCCAGCGGTCCATAAACGCCGCCACCTCGGGCGTGGCCGCTTGGTTTCCAGCGCCCCGGACCTGTTCCACCTTCCCATGCAGCACTTCTACGGTGTAGAAGGGCTTCTCCACCTCATCGCATCTGCGCAGGAACAGTATCATGGTCTTTTTCGCCGCAACCTTTCCGACATATCCGCCTACACAATGCCGAAGTATATGACCCTCATCAACGATCTCGTCCAAGGACGCCGGATAGACGATCTTCATACCGTCCCATTCAAAGTCGAGCTGCCCCTTGACGCGCTTGTAGGCCGCCTGGAAGTCTTCGCGCATCTTCATGTCGGCCTTGATTTTAATGCGCTCGGCCACCCTGTCATGGGATTTCTGCAAATCCTTCGGGAACAACACGAAACTGTTTTTCAAGTCATAGTGCTGCTTTTCACACATATCCAGATAGTCCGCATACTCCCTGACCACGGCCTTGATGGAATCATAGCGCAGGCCGCCGTATTTCCCCTCCCGGCCTTGCAGCAGATTGTACTGTCCGTCCACATATCTCATGAGCTTATGCGGCGTCGTGTGCGCCAGGATGGGAGACAGATCCATGTCAATCTTGCGTTCGATCTGCCACGCCAACAGCTTTTGACGGTCCTTCACGCCGCTCTGATGGTACGCCTGGAGAAGCTGCAACTCCTCCACTCCCGTGTTCAGGTCACGCAGAAAGCCCACGTCCTCCACGCCCACGCCCAGCAGCCGGTGCGTCCTGTTCTGGGTTTCGTCCAGCTCGGGGGCCGGGTAGTAGCGATAAGAATGGTAGACCATATCGCAGACCAGCTTGTAAAAGCCCATTTTAACCAGGTGCTCATACCGGGGATGCTCGATGTGCGCCCACAGGAACGTAAGCACGGTCATGGTTCCTCCGTCGTGCCGGTAGAACGGCACGATGGGGCAGTATTGCCAAGGCGTTCCGGCCAGGTCCTCCGGCAGGTTGCCGCAGAACAGATAGCCGTCGGTGGTGGATTCGTAAGTCGGCTGGCTGTAGTAGACAGGCCGGATGCCCGCTTTCCACTTGGTCAGGTTGCCGTCATCGGAGAGGTAATAGTGACCACACTCCACGGCGCCGTCCGGGCCCAGGCTGACGAACTGGCGGGCGTTCTCGGTGATGGTGATCGCGGGGGCCGCGTCCTGGTACTTGGTTTGAATCTTGAGGATACGGACGATCAGACCGGCGCCCATCCGCTGGAGCACCACCCCCGTCCCCCGGTCATGGATATACTTGGTGCGCCCCTTGGAGATCATGGTCATTTCCCGGCCGCAATGGGGGCAGGCGGCCTCGCCCTTATACCTGACGCCGGACAGCTCCGCTCCATGGCCGCAGGATGAGCAGACGCCCTTTGCCACGCCCTTCCGGGCATGGCCGTAAATGAAATAGGCGGGCAGGATTTCGCGGCGGGCCCAACTCTCCACCCCGCCGGGGAGGGCCGGGATACCCTCCATGCGGGCCAGGACCTTCTCCTCCCGTCGGAGCAGCCGTTCGCGCAGGCGCTTGTCGAGGATGGCCTGCTGGGCGCGGGTCAGCGCCGCCATGCCGCTGTGGTCGTGGTCGCGGAAGAAACCGCAGACACGCTCTTCATCCTGGGTGGAGTAGAACGCGCATTTCTCTTTGAAATATTTGAAATAGTAGTCGCGGCCCAGGTTCTCGAACGCCGCCGTCCGCCAGCGGGTGGAGCCGTCCCCCCTCCGGGCCAGGGTGATATAGTCCTCCCCCGCCTGGAACATGGTCCAGACGGGCGTGGAATCGCCGGCAGCGGCCCGCTTTCGGTCGTAGATGTACAGTACCAGCGTCCGGCGGTGGCCGATGATCTTGACCGCCGTGCGGACGATGTAGTCCACCTGCGGGGCATGGAGCAGCCCATGCCCCGGCGGGATGGCGGGGGCAGGGTTGTCGGCGGCGAACTTGCACAGAGCTTTTTTGTCCAGCATTCCCACCCCTCCTTACATCAAGCTGATTTGTTCCATGTCAGTGTTTGTCGGCTTCGCGGCTTTGGGCTTCGCCGCAGGGGCCGACTTTTTGCCTGCCTTGCCCTTGTCCGTCTTACGGGGAGTGGAAGCAGGTACATACGGCTTGGGTACGAATTTTTCATCTTCATTATGATCCTCCTTGGCATTTTCGTCCTTGAAATAATCCTCGGCCCATTGGAAGCACAGGCCGTCGGGCACGTCCAAGCCGTAGACGCCGGTGCGCTGGATGCCGTTGTCCTTCATCTCCTGCTCGGCATACTCCTGGGCCTTCCTGTTGATATACTGAAAGCAGTTGACCATGCTCTTGGCCGGGTCCATGACCAAGGTGGCGAAGGCGGTGTCCTCGTGGCACTTGGCCTGGATGTGCCCAGCCACAGATTCTTTCATGTTTCGGCGGGTCAGACGTTCCGTATCGGCGGCGACGCGCTCCACGGACGCGGCCAGCAGATCGGCCCTGTTCATGGCGGCGATGCGGTCAAGCGCGGCCTGCCGGGCCGCCTTCTTCTCGGCCTGCTTGGCGTCAAACTCGGCCTTGCGCTTGGCTTCGGCGGCCTCGTGGGCCTTGCGCCTGGCATCGTCATCCGGGGCGGCGTCCTTCGCCACGTCCAGCTTCAGTTCGGGCGGCGGAGGGGTGTGGGCCGACAGCTCGGGCGGTTGCTCCGGGGCCGGAGCAGGCTCGGGCTGGGGCGGGACCGGCTCAGGTGGAGCCGGTTCGGGTTCGGGTGCGGCGGGAGCCGACTGGGGCGGGGCCTCCCGGGGCAACGCGCCCTGCTCCGGCGCGGCGGGCAGGGACGTTGCGGCGGAGCGGGTATTGCGGCGGGCCTCGCTGGCGATCTCGGAGAAAAATCCCATGTTTCATGCCTCCTGTTGATATGGCGAGAGCGCAGCACGGATTTTCCGTACTGCGCTCCCTGTATTTTTCCTCTGCTATTACCCTTGAGGGCGGCGCAGCCGCCCTTCTTCGGCTTGGCCCTCTGCCGCCAGCTCCAGGTATTGTATCTCGCACGCATCCTGCTTCCTGGCATACTCAATCGTGTTGCGCGTGCCGCCGCTGACGCCGGTGTAGGCGGCAATCAGCAGCGAAGAGCGGTCCACCATCCACTCGTTCCGGCACTGGTATGCGGACCGGGAGTAGGAGTCGCAGACATAGCGGACGGCATCCGCCGCTTGGATGACACGGGCGAACAGCTCCGAGTACCCGTCCTTCCAGTGCAGGCCGAAGCCTTGATAGGGCACGGCGCAGACCAGCCGGATCTCTGGCCGGGAGAGCCGTCGCTCCAAGACCAGCTCCGCCGCCCAAAGGTCAACCCCTTTCGCGGCCCCGGAGATGAACGTCGTGTATCCGCGCCCTATGGCGGCGGTGATCGCCTCGTCCAGCCGCCGGATAACGAGATCGGGGCCTATTTTCAGCTTTTCGGGCCGATGCCCGGTGAAGCAGCAGCAGTATCTTCTATCTGGCAGTTCTTTCATGGCTATTCCTCCGCTTGTGTGGTATACCACGCAATTATAAGCGCATCATCCTATATAATCAAGTCAAATGTGTGGATTGCCACACAAAACGGCATGGGGGTGGGTGCGCGTGGATCAGAAGGTTAAGCAGGATTATTGCATCGGCGCGAATCTCCGTCAGCTGCGGAACCAGGCTGGATTGACGCAAGAGCAGGTCGCCGCCCAGCTACAGGTAGCGGGCATCGACATGTCGCGGGACTTCTACGCCCATATCGAATCCGGAGACTACAACGTCCGGGTGAGCGAGCTGTCCGCGCTGCGAAAGATATATCAATGCTCCTACGATGACATTTTCCGGGGCTTCTGAGCTACATCAGGTAGCAATACTCCACCCTCCAGCTGTCCTTTCCGCCGCGTTCCTCGGCCATGTACGCCTCCAGGCGGATGTGCGGGTCGCTGCCGTCCAGGTTGTGTGCGAAGATGCTGTACCCGCCCATGCAGGAGCGGTATGCCTTGTTGTCGCTGGAGACGACGTAGCTCCTGGATTCCAGGGGATAGGGCTTCTCGAAGCTGTTCTCCGTGAACACGATGCAGCCGGTCAGGTGCTTCTCGGGGCGGGTGCCCTCGTGCTGGAGGAACAGCGCCTTCAGCTCCCCGTAAGTGATTTTTTCCATGGTACGTATCCTCATCATTATTGATAATGTAAAAATTTTGTTTTGGAATATTTGCTATTTCAAATATTTTGTGATATAGTTGTATAAAATGGAGGTGGTTTCCATAATGGAGCGCATTAAGAGCCGTACAGCGGAGTACCAGCGTAGACTGAACAGCATGGATGCTTTCCTGGAATACAGGGCTGGGCAAGAAATCAAGAAGCTTCGTAGCAGGGTTTTGGGTGATAAGCAAAGAGAGCTCGCTAAGCGCGGGGAATGCAAGAAAGGATGGATGAAGGTATACGAAGCGAGCGGCGAAATGGACAGGGACATTGAGGCCGCGAGGCTGGGCATTGTCTATCTGCGGCCAGGTGCCGCATCTGACCCCGAGATCATTAGGGAATACGAGGCGGAAAAGGCTGCCGTGCGTTTGACCGAGATTATGGAGAATGGTTGTTTCAACGAATTGAGCGTTGATGTTGACCTTTTGACCCACCACCTGATTGATTATTTCGTCGATTGGGTCAGAGAAGCGCCTTGCGGCGCCTGTACATGGGTCGGGGACATCCCGAGTGAGCTCGATTTGCGGGACGCCGACGGCAAGCGGATTGAGATAGAATACGACCAGGAGAATTTCAAAGGGTATTTTGAATGCCTGGTCGATGATCGGCTCGGTGAGGATTTAGTCCAGCAGACTCTGACCGATATCACCTGGTCGAACGCCAGCGATGACCATCCAGCGGTTACGCTGCTGCACAAGTGGTTCCTGGAACAGAATCCGAACATAAGCGAGCTGCTGGCGAAGGCTCCGTCCTGCGGCGCGGTGGACTCGTACATCCAAAATTACGTTAAAACTCACATTCCGATGCTTGATTTCATCACCGGACAGATTTGCGAGGCGTTTAACTCGATGAGCGAAGACGCATACCTGGAGCTGAATTTTGAAAACGATGATAAGGCTCGGGATATGTACAAACGTTATGTTCTGGACACCTGAAGCCTGTCGGACTTTTGCAAGTCGCGCTGTCAGTTTCATCGGCCCATGGACGGCCATCGTGCCGCCGTGTAAGTAATCTTTTCCATGGTACGTATCTTCCTTGATTATGACTGATAGCGTATGAGGGCGGCCAGGCCGAAGCCTGACCGCCCTATCTTGGTTTATCACGCCGCCGCGTTCCCGCCGCCCTTGCCGCCCAGGTTCAGCTCGGCGTCCAGCTCGGCGAGCCGGGCGGACTTGCGTTGCAGCTCCGCCTCCATGGCGAAGGGCTTCGCGGCCTCGGCCTTGGCGGACTCCATCTGCTGGCGCAGGTCGGCCACCTTGGCCTGGTACTCCTTCATGTGCTCCGGGAGCCTCGCCAGGGCGTTGTCGATGCGGGTGATGTTGCCCGTGGCGCTCTCGCCCAGGTCGATGGTGTACTCGACGGCACCCTTGAAGCTGACCTTGTGGTCGCCGAACACGGTCAGCCGGGCGGCGACGGTGAAGCCCCGGTAGCTGCCGATCTCCACGGGGTCCGTCTCGGCGACGGCGACGGCGGCGTCCATGAGGGCCTCCCCGGCCTTGCCCCGCTCCAGGTAGCTGCGGCCATTGACTTTCATGCCGGCAAAGCCGTCCTCCGGGTGGGGGTGGGCCGCGAGGGTGTCCATATCCGTCTGGATGCCCGCGATCATGGCCTCGGCCTGGCCGACCTGGGCCGGAAGGTACTTGGCGGCGTCCTCCAGCCGGAACTTCTTGGACTGATAATCGGCCTTCATGATGCGCAGCCGGGCAACCTCCACGTCCAGCTCCATGCGCTCCTTGATGCGGGGGTCCCCGGCGCACAGGGCCTTGATCTCGGCGAAGGAGAGGGCCGTCTCGTCCACGTCCTCGCAGGAGCGCAGGGGCGTCCGGCTGGTCATGACCTGGGAGATGAATTTCTGCTTGGCCTCCAAGGTCTGCCACAAATAGGCGTCGAAGGTCGATTCGGTCACATAACGGTAGATGTGGACCTTTTCGTTATCATTTCCCTGCCGGATGATGCGTCCAGCGCGTTGCGTAAGGTCCCTTGGACGCCATGGTGCGTCCAAGTCGTGCGAGGCTATGAGCCGGTCCTGAATATTCGTCCCGGCGCCCATCTTCTGGGTGCTGCCGATGAGAACGCGCACCTGGCCGGAGCGGACTTTGGCGAACAGGACCTTCTTCTGCTCGTCGGTGGCAGCGTCGTGGATGAAGGCGACCTGCTCCAGGGGCATCCCGGCGGCGGCCAGCTTCGTCTTGATGTCGTCGTAGATGTTGAAGCCGCCCTTGCCCGCCGTGGGGGTGGAGATGTCGGAGAACACCAGCTGGGTCAGCTTCTCGTTTTCCCCGTCCTGCCAGTGGCGCAGGATGTTGGCGACGCACTGGTTTACTTTCGTATTGGCCTCATCAGGCAGGGCCGGATTTATAATGCGCTGGTCCAGACCCAGCTTCCGGCCATCCGACGTGATGCGCAGCATATTGTCCTCGCGGGCGTCCACGGTGCCGGAATGTACTTTCTCCGCCCGCTTGGACAGCTCCTTCACCAGGGCTTTCTGGTGCTCGGTGGGCTTGCAAACGACGGTGTGGTACTCGGCCTCGGGTACGGGTAGGCCCAGCTGGTCGGCGGTCTTGATGTCGGCCACTTCCTTGAAGATCGCCATGAGCTCAGGCAGGTTGAAGAACCTGGCGAAGCGGGTGCGCGCCCGGTAGCCGGTGCCCTCCGGGGCAAGCTCCAGGGCCGTGACCGTCTCTCCGAAGCGGGAGGCCCAGCTGTCCAACGTGCCCATGCCCATCTCCATCAGGCGGTCGTACTGGAGATACAGCTGGATGGTATAGCACTCTACCATGCTGTTGCTGATGGGCGTGCCAGTGGCGAATACAATACCCCGCCCGCCCGTGATTTCGTCCAGGTAGCGGCATTTCGTGAACATATCGGTGGACTTCTGGGCCTCAGCGGTGGACAATCCGGCCACGTTGCGCATCTTGGTGTACGTGAAGAGGTTCTTGTAGTTGTCGCTCTCGTCCACCAGCATCATGTCGATGCCCAGCTGCTCGAAGGCAATGACGTTGTCCTTCTTCCAGTCGGCCTTGAGCTTCTCCAGCTTTGCCTTCAGGTCCTTTTTCATCTTCTCCATCTGCCTGATGGTGAACCTCTCGCCGCTGCTGGCCTTGATTTCCGATATGGCTGCGGTGATGTCGTCGATCTGGCCGTCGATGATCCGCTTCTGACGATCGTAGCCCATGGGGATCCTCTCAAACTGGCTATGCCCGATGATCACCGCGTCCCAATCGCCGGTGGCGATGCGGGCGCAGAACTTCTTCCGCCGGGCGGTCTCGAAGTCCCTCTTGGTGGTGACCAGGATGTTGGCGGCGGGGTACAGCCGGAGGAACTCGGCGGCGGTCTGCTGGGTCAGGTGGTTGGGCACGACCATGATGGCCTTGGAGCACAGGCCCAGGTATTTGCTCTCCATGATCGACGCGATCATCTCGAAGGTCTTCCCGGCCCCGACCTCGTGGGCCAGGAGCGTGTTGCCGCCGTAGAGCACGTGGGCGATGGCCCCCAGCTGGTGGGGCTTGAGCTGGATGGACGGGTTGATGCCATGGAACACGATATGGCTGCCGGTGTACTCCCGGGGTTTGACTGAGTTCATGATGTCATTGTAGACCCGGACCAGCTCCCGGCGGCGGTCCGGGTCCTGCCAGAGCCAGTCCCTGAAGGCGTCTTTTATCATCTGCTGCTTCTGGGCCGCCAGGGTAGTCGCCTTGGCATTGAGCACGCGGCGTTCCTTCCCGTCCGGGTCGGTAACGGTATCGTAGACCCGCACGTCCCGCAGGTTCAGGGACTCCTCCAAAATCTCATAGGCGCTACGCCGGTCGGTGCCGTATGTGGTATGCGCGGTAACGTCCTCATCGGAGATCCATGCCTTATTGGTGATGAACCATGCCGACGTGGCCTTGACATACACGACCCGAATGTGCTCCTGATGGTATTTCGTCATATGGAACGTCTCGACCATGAACTGCTGGATGTACTTCGGGGCGATCCAGGTGGCGCCCAGGCGCACCTCAATCTCACTGGCCTCCAGGTCCTTGGGGATGGCCGCAGCAAGGGCGTCCACATTGGGCTGGTAGGCGGGGTTATCCTCCGCCGCCCGCTGGGCCTCCCGGAGCTTGTGGCGGACGTTGCCGGACAGGTACTCGTCGGCGGTCTGCCAGGTTTCGGTTTCCGGGTCCCGGTAGATGGTGCCGCTTGCGCCCAGCTCATCCGTCAACTCCGATACCGGCCTGTCCGTCAGCTGGGCCATGTAGGGCAGGTCCACCCGGGCCCGCTCCCCGATGGAGACGGCCAGGGCCTCCTGGGCGGTGTCCACGTGGGTGACGGGCTGGCGGTTCTGGATTGTCCGCTTGGTGAAGATGTCCGCCTTGCGCTTCAGGTTGCCGTCGTCGTCCAGCACCTCCAGGGAGCACAGCAGGTAGTAGGAGTTGTCCCGGCTGAAGGCCAGGCGGTTGCCCCGGCTGTTGATGAGGCCGTACCTGCCAGTGAAGCCGTCGTAAAGGGCGTTCAGCCGCCGTTGGTGGCCGTCCAGGGGGGCGTCCGGCTCCATCTGCGCCGCGATCAGCTCCTGGAGGCAGTCCCGCAGCTGCACCATGCCCTTGACGCGGGCCCTTGCCGTGGCGTTGAGCTTGGGCCGGACCATGACGCTGTTCTCGCGGAACCAGACCTCGCCGTCCACGACGGTGTAGGAAAAGTTCTTCACGGAGGGGTCGGCGGGGATGGTCTCGCCTTCGGCCTCCTTCGTCTCCAGCTCCGCAACCTCGGGGACCCGGTACTGGCCGTGGATGCGGGCGACGGCCCTTTGCAGCTGCTCGGCCAGGTCTGCGCCGGGGGCGGGGTGCACGGTGTAGTCGTGGCCGTACCGGGTACTCTCAATGCCGGGGCATCCCAGCACCATCTCGGGGTAGTCGTTGAAATAGACGTTGATCGGGTAGCCGTCCTGGTTCTCCATGACGCTTACCCAGTCGGGCAGGGCGGGGTTGGGTTCCTCCCGCTTCTGAAGAAAGATGATGTCCGCCACGACGTCCGTCCCGGCGTTGGCCTTGAAGGCGTTGTTGGGGAGCCTGATGGCCCCCAGCAGATCGGCGCGCTCCGCCAGGTACTTCCGGGCGGCGCTGTCCTTGCTGTCCATGGTGTAGCGGCTGGTGACGAAGGCCATGACGCCGCCGGGGCGGAGCTGGTCCAGGGCCTTGGCGAGGAAATAGTTGTGGATCGTGAAGCCCAGCTTGTTGTATCCGGGGTCGCTGACCTTGTAATCGCCGAAGGGTACATTGCCGACGGCGGCGTCAAAGAAGTCCTTGGGGTACGCGCTGTGCTCATAGCCCCTCACCACGATGTTGGCCTTGGGGTAGAGCTGTTGGGCGATGCGGCCGGAGATGGCGTCCAGCTCCACGCCGTACAGCCTGGACGCGGACATGGACTCCGGCAGGCAGCCGAAGAAGCTGCCCACGCCGCAGGAGGGCTCCAGGATGTTGCCGGACTGGAAGCCCATGCGGCCCAGGGCCTCGTAGATGGCCCGGATGATGATAGGCGGCGTGAAGTGGGCGTTCAGGGTGCTGGCCCGCGCCGAAGCGTACTCGTCCCCGGTCAGCAGGGCCTTCAGCTCGACGTACTCGTTGGCCCACTCGGCTTTGTCAGGCGCGAAGGCGTCCGGGACGCCGCCCCAGCCCACGTAGCGGGAAAGGATCTCCTGCTCGTCCGGCGTGGCCCCGCGCCCGTCGGCTTCAATGGCCCTCAGAGCCCGGATGGCGGCGATGTTGGCGGCATACTTGGCCTTGGGGCCCCCGACGCCCAGATCGTCGTCCGTGATGCGGAAGTTGCAAGGTGCGGGGACTGGTCTGGCAGGGGCCTCCTGACGGGCCTGTACGGGCTCCAGGACGGGCGTTTCCGGTTCGGGGTGTCCCAGTATGGAAAGCTGCTCCGGGGCCTCCTGCGGCGGCTCTGGGGCGGCGGCAGGGGGCGTTTCCGGCTTGGGACGGGAAACAGAAGCGGCGGCGGGCTTTCCATTGCCCGCCGCCGTGGTATCCTCCAAGGGTTTCCGTTCCTCCGTCTGGTGCGCCGGGGCCGGAGGGGTGGTGCTCCTGCCGGCCATGCGCGCCTTGACGGCGCGCTCCACCTGCCGCAGGATGACGTTGGCGCTCTCGCTGACGGCATTGCCCAGGGTCAGGATGGTGACACGGGTGTCGAACTCGCTGATACACTCGAAGTCCTCCGGGGTGAAATAGCTGTCCAGGTCAAAGCCGCAGCGGGCCAGCAGCAGGAACGACAGGCTGACGGTGACGGCGCTGCGGAAGCGCAGGGCGACGTTGTCCTCGTCCAGACCGTCCAAGGAGCTGCCATGGACGGCCAGCATGATTTTATCCTTGAAATCGTTCCAGTGTTCGTCCGCGAACTGCACAGCCAGGGTGATAAGCTGCTTGGCGAGGCCGTTGCTGCCGGGGACGCCGAAGGCTTCCTCCAGCCGGGCCGTGACCGTGTTCTCGTACTCGTCCCGGTACTGCCAGAGCATGGGGTCCCGGCCGTTCTCCCGGCGCTCCGTGTCGGCCACGTCGAACACGTAGCGGAGGAATACCCTGCCGTCGCGGTAACGCAGCAGGGCGATTCCTTTAGAGCCGCGCCGGATGCGGCGGCCCATGCGATGGTTCCAGAGGTCGAACTCCGCGCAGGCGGTGGCGTCAGGGCGCTGGGTGTAAATCATGACCTGGTCCAAGAAGCTATATTTGTAGAATTGCCCCGCCATCATCAGGAACTTGGACCAGTCCTTGATTTGGGCAGTCAGATTCCCCGTGGCGTGGTCCGCCATCTGGCGGTAGGTTTCGACTTTCGCTGCCATCTGCGGCACTCCTTTCCATTCAAACTCTACAAATACCCTTGGAGCCGCGCCAAAGCGGCTCACCGCTCCTTCACGCGTTGTTGAAGAAATTCGTTCCAATCCTTCCCGGACGGCGGGAACTGCTTCTCCACCCCATAGCCGAGGCCCCGGTACTTCTCTCCAAGTCTCTCGGCGGCCTTGCGCCCCCACCCGTCGGCGTCCAGGCAGAGAACAATCCGCCGGATGTGCGGGGCGTCCTTCAGATATGTTTCCAGGGGGCCGTCATACAGGCCGCAGAGGGCCACGGCGCCGCATTGTCCATGGAGCGTGAACCAGCTCATGAGGTCGATGGGAGCCTCGAATGCCGCCACCCGATCCAGCGCGGGGTTACAGGGTACGCGGAAGGCAATCCGCTTGTCGCTGCCGGCCACGTCGCCCCGGAACGGTACGCTGTCGCAGGTGCCCCGCTTGGCGGCGAACACGGGCTTCCCGGCCCAGTCACGCCCTACGAACACGCAGTTGTGGTGTTTGGCGTCCTCGTAGAGCAGGCCCATGTTGATAAAATCGTCGATGACGCCGGGGGCGATACCGCGTCCCCGCAAATAGGCGCGCACTCGTTCGTTGTCGCCGTTGGGCGGGGGAAGGACGAAAGCAGGCCGCCCCCGTTGGGGAGGCGGCCTGCTTCTCTGCCTGGGAATGGGAGCAGGGGAATCCACGGAATAGCCGTTGAACGCCAGCAGATAGCGGACGGCCTCGGGGAACGACATTCCGTGGAAATGCTGTACGAATGCGACGGCGTCGCCGCCGGTGTTTTCCGAGTTGCGGAACCAGATGCGCCGGTCTTTGATCCGCAGGCTGTCCATCTCCCTGGTGGAGTAGTAGCTGCCGACGCGCCTGACCTGGTAGCCCAGGGAGGCCAGCAGGTCCGGCAGGTCCGTGTCGTTGGCGGCGTCGATCTCCGAGGCCGTGAAGTGCCGGTAAGGGGGGCCAGTCGTGTATGCGACCATCTATCCTTCCGCCAACTCGCCCAGGCTGGTGATAATGTTCTCCAGGCCGTCCACCGCTTCACTGAGGGTGTCGCAGGCTTCTTCGGCCTTCTCGTACCGCTCGGAGCCCTGAAGGTTTTCGGGGATGTTGTCCCGGTATTCCTCTTCCTCGCCCTGGAGGTCCTCCAAGGTGGATTTCAGATCCTCCAGCTGATTGACAACATCCTGAATGTTCTTTCTACGTGCTTTATTCATGGCGCTTCCTCCTTTCCTCCGGCACGAAGCCGACGATGAACTCCATTCCCTCGTGCGTGAACTCGAAGCCGGTCTGGTACTCGGTCGAGTTGCGGTATGTCTGAAGCTCGCCGCCAAAATCGTACAGCACGACGGCCAGGAGGGCGGTCTGGCCGGGCCGTCCGCAGAGCCGGGCTTCGATGTACCTCCCGTCCCACAGATCCGCCCTGCCCAAGATCGTGTCGGTATCGGAGCTCACGACATCCGGCTCCGCCAGCGCCCGGCGGATGAGCTGGATATGGTCCCGCGAAATAACGATGCGGCAAATATGCTGGAAAATATACGACATAGGTGTTCTCCTTTCGGCTTTCAGCCAAGGTTCACGCCGCCAGCTTGACCGGCGCGTGGATGGTCTTGACGCCGCCGCGCGTCCAGGCCGAGCCGCACATCCCATAGACGGAGCCGACGGAATGGCCGTCGCCGCCGTCGGGCAGCGCCGACCGGATGTACTTGATTGGCAGCTTCACGTCCTTCTCCAGCTGGATCTCGAAGACGCTCCCGCCGCCGTTCCACGGGTCGTACAGCCCGGTTTCGGTGGATTTGTCGATGATGATGTACCCGCAGTACGGGTTCTCCCGGGCGTCGTAGTGGACGCCGTTCCGGTCTTGGAGACGGATTAGCCGGTTCAGCTCTATCAGCTGCTCCAGGGTCAGCTCCACCAGGAACGTGACCGTGCTCATGGCCGAGGACAGGTTGGCGAGCTCCACCCGCATGGACTGCAAAAAGCCCTTGGGCTCGGCCATATCGCCCTCCTGTAGGGCGCGTTTCAGCCTGCCCCTGGTGTAGCCTTGGGTCTTGGCAAGCCACGCGATGCCCGCCTTGGGGTCGATGGGCTCGCCGTACTTGCCGTACCAGCAGGGATAGGCGCTGTTGAGGGTGTAATCAACATTGCCGTCGCCGGTGTCCACCATGATGTTGACATGGAACGACTGCTTCAGGAAGTGCTCATCGGGCAGCTTGAAATAAACCAGGTTGTGCAGCGTGTCGAGCATCCTGTCGTCGTCCTCGTCGGAAAAGCCCTCCGGGTACGGGCCGTCAGTGGCGGTCAGCTTGGCGCGGACCTCCTTTTCCAGCTCGTCCCCCAATTCCCATTGGTAGTCCTGATACCACTCGTCCAGATGCTCCCAGAAGGTCTGCATGGGGTACTCGGAGCGCGATATCTTGATGGCCGTCTTGTCGCCCATCTCGTCCCGGTAGTCGGCGTAGATCTCGCAGGAAAACGTGCCGTCCTCCTGGCGCTCAACGCTCAGAAGTGTGTCCAGGACGTCGGAGACGGCTTGTTTCAGCTTGTCCAATAGAATCCCTCCTTCTGCCCTCGTGTCCTCCGGGGCGGGTCAGGTCTACGCGGAGAGCTGCCAGGAAAGCGACAGGACCGCCGCGTCCGTCAGCCGGTACACATATTTGCGGGAACGCTTCTTGCGGAAGTACAGGGCCTCCCCGTTGGTTTCGACTCGGCCCTCCATGCCTTTGTATACGCAGTTCCGGCCGGCGATCCCGAGACCGGCCAGCGCCGCGTCGTGTTTGATCTTGGCGTCATCCATGATGGCCGTGTACTGTACGGCGATATGCAGGTTCTCGTCGTCGGAGAACAGCTCCAGGATGCGCATGGCGCGGTCATAGATTTTCCGTCGCTGTTCCGGGGCGTGCTCGCTGTTGAAGGCCAGCGTGAAGTAGCCGTAATCCCTCCCAGACAGGAGGCCCTGCATGGTGGAGCTGAAATCATTGCACCAGAAGAACAGGTCCCAATCGGAGTTGTGCGGGACAGTTTCCTCCTTATCGTACTGGTATATTTTGAAATTCTGCGCCAGGAGGTTGGCGATGCGCTCCATATGCTCGCTGCGCCGCTGGGCGTTGGCAGTAATGCAGCTGTTCCATGCGTCGCTGTCCAGGCCGACGGTCTCGGCATAGGCCCGGTTCTCGGCCTGCTGCTCCTTGGTGTAGACGAAGTTGAAGCGCAGGGAGTAGAAGCTCTCGCAGGCGTAGCCGCGGGAGATGAACTCTCGCTCCGCCTGGCTGACATAGCTGTGGTCGTGGAAAATTTCCATAAGTCACCTCGCACCGTATGTGTGGTCGATGGGATTGCACTCGGCGTAGCAGCAATATTGAATAATGCGGGGATGGTCTCCGGGCTTGATATAGACGCAGGGCTCCATGTTGTCGTACTTGACGCGGTTCTCCGCGTACTCCAGGATGTGGCGCAGCTCGTCCAGCGTGATTTGCAGGCCGTGCCCGGTGTATTCCATATCAGTCCCTCCCGCAGATTTCCGTCACGGCTTTCTCGATGCCGCGCTTGAGCCGGGGATTTCCGAGCACTTCCTCCACCGTATAGCCGAGTGCGTCAAGCGTATCCTCCGTGTCCATGGTGTAGCCGTACTCATGGACGTTCAGTTCGTACAGGAACATTTCGTAGATGAAGCCGTCCCCGGTCTGGTCGCCGGCGATGGCCTCCTGCAATTCCCGGTCGAACCGGTCCATCATCTCCTTGAGCCGTGGGCCGTCCTCCCGCCGGTAGATGCCGCCGCCGGGGGTCTTGTAGACCTTGTCCGTGTCCGTGGGCTCCAGGCCCAGGGCAGCCATGGCCTCGGCGAACTGCTGGTTGGAGAACGCGAACTGCATGGGGAAGGCGCTGAACTCCTGCTGCTGGCGCTGCTTCAAGTCTGCGTATCGGTTCATTGTGATACCTCCTTCTGGTGTTGGGGGCAGGCCGGGTTCCGGCAGATCACGCGGCACGTGTCGTCGCCGGCATCCGTCATGGTGTCGTGGTCGGCATCCGGACAGTACCAGCAGGCATCGTAACCGCCGAAGGGCAGGACGTGGAGTCCGGACGTGATAGCGGCATCGATCTTCTGCCGGTTGGCCTGATAAAGCTCCTGCTGCTTCGTTTGCAGCTCGTATCGGCGGTCGGTTTCCTCCTGCTTGCTGCGGTAGTATTCCGGTACGCAGTCCGGCATGGGTTCATGGAACATGATGATTCCCCCTTGTTGAAATTGGTACAGGTCTAATATGACGACAGCCCCCGCCTTTAAGGCGGGGGCCTTGGGTCACGGACTATTCTTGACCGGCTTGCCCTGCTCGTCGTAGTTGGCGGGGTCGGCTCCAGGGCACGCCCAGCCGAACATGGAGCCAGCCAGCATGGCGGCGGCCTGGGCCCTGGTGACGCCGAGCTGCCCGTTGAGCGCGTCGGCCCCTTCCTGCCCGCTTACGCCCTCCGGGCGCTGCCCCGTGGGCGTGTAGCCATTGACGCCCCGGTGGATGACGACGGTCTCCCCGGTGGACTCCAGGGCGGCGAAGCACTTCTTCGGCAGGCTGGAGCGCAGGGGGATGACCGTGTTCCCGGCCCGCTCCATCTCTTCGGCGAAGTCGTGGATGTGGTACAGGCGGTCGTCCCAGCCGCACGTCATGTGGGTCTCGCTGATATAGCGGCAGGTCCGGTCCTTGTATTTGCCGTCCGGGGATATAATGCGGATGCCGTCGCCGTCCGCCAGCCGGAACAGGTCTCGATACCCAGGGGTAACGAAGCGGATGCCCCGCTTGGACTCGGCCATGTGGTTATCCAGCTTCTCCCGGACGTAGCAGTAGAGATAAAAGTTGTAGTCGCCCCAGTCGGGATTGAGCCGCAGCGCGTAGGCGTAGTTGTCCGTGTCCAGGCGGAAGCCGTACTCCAGGCTGATGGTACCCATTCCGCTCTCCGGGTGGGCGCGGCAGTAGGCGGCCAGCTTGCTCCGGTCTGCCAGAGCACCGCCATAGGCCGCATCGAACCGCAGGGCGGTGACCACGATATCCAGCTCGTCCTTGAACGCCTGGGTCTTGAGGTCCTCCTGGTGGTCGAACCAGGTGGTGTAGAAGCTATTGCCCTCGCGCCCCATGTCGCCGCGCAGGTGACCGATGCAGCCGGCCGCGGCCATGAGGTGGGAGCTCCAGCTGTAGCAGTAGTTGTGCTCGGCCGGGGTCATGGGTCTGATTGTGAGATTCATATGAAATATGTCCTTTCTCCCCGTATGCCCGATAGGGCAGGCAGTCCTTCACCAAGTGTCCCGGTGAGGCACGAAGGTAAATTCCGCATGGACGGGAATGTCCGGCTCGCCGTTGAAAGCGTTGCGGTACTTGGTGCAGATGCGCGGCTGACGGTCGGCGCAGGGGTCGGTATCAACATACAAATTGCCGTCGCTGCCCTCGTACACGGGGCGGGACCAGCTGTCCCGGCCCAGAAGTGTGAGCGTCAGTTTCTCGTGCTTTTCCATTTAACTCGCCTCCATTTGGTATGGGATATAGTACAGATCGTCCGCCGTGACCGTATCGCCGAGGGTGATGCCGTCGGCGCCGGGCACGGGGGCGTCCAGGCTCACCGCCCGGATTCGCCGCCCCTGCTTCCGGCGCTCGTTGCTGACCGCGCTGGACATGGCCCGCCATGCTATCGTGCTGAACGCGTACCGATGCAGCTCCGGGCGGTCCAGCCAGTTCTGGACCGTGAGCAGGTAGCGGAAAATCACGACGTCGTACCAATCGTCAGAGAGACGGTGATGAGCCAGGAACCCCGCGACGGTTCGGATGTTCTGCCGGGCCAGCTCCTGGGCCTCCGCAGAGAGGGGTCGGAGCTTGGCCGGGGTGTGGCGCGTTGCCATGTTGTACAGCCTCCAATCTCAGGTGTGGATTCCATAGTACGCCTTGCTCATACCAACAACCACTCGCCGCCGTTATTCGATCCATACCCGATCCGGCAGATTATACAGCAGAGCGTCAAATCTCCTGACCGCCTCACTGGAGCGATTCCATCGCCTCTCTATGGCAATCGCTTCATAGGCGGCATCAATCTCTTTAATGGTCTGCAGCAGGGATGTGTTCTCGTCCCGGAGGATATCAAACGTGGCCTTTAGGTAGTCGTACTGCTGCCGCAGGTCAAAAAATGCCAGCAGGATTCCCAGACACTGTCCGATGGTGGCGATCATGTCCGCTTTGGTCCTCCGCATGAGCCGCTTCCCGGCCTCCGTTTGGGCCACCCCTTCTTCGTAAGCGGTCAGCGCAAAGTAATCTTCTTCCTCACTGTCAAAGCCGATGGTCCGATAGCGGTTGCCGATCAGCGCCACGGTGCAGTCGTTGAAGGTCCGCTCCATGTCGCCGTCCCATCCGTAGAGCTCTCCGATGACCTCCTCCAGACTGTCCGCCTTGGCCTCCAAGTCGG
>ERZ777011.2033-NODE-2033-length-17970-cov-3.595869_pt1 | contig 17970 bp, 19 predicted proteins | sample MGYA00374964_ERZ777011 | MGnify/ENA primary metagenome ERZ777011 (study PRJEB29310, sample SAMD00008975) | mouse gut metagenome | study: EMG produced TPA metagenomics assembly of the Metagenome analysis of fecal microbiota from mouse which was promoted...
ACACAAAGCATACTAAACATGACAGACTGACCTAGGAAAAGGGAGTGATGCTCCCAATAAAAAATGAGCCTCAGATGAGGCTCATTTTTTATTTAACTTTGCTTAGTTGTAGATGTTCTCAACCGCGATGGATGGACCCATGGTGGTAGTGATGTAGATAGACTTCACAAAGTTGCCCTTGATAGAGGCTGGGCGGTGACTCTTGAGACTTTCAAAGAAAGTTTCAGCGTTCTCAAGTAATTTGGCTTGATCGAAATTAGTTTTACCGAGACCGATATGGATAATCGCCTGCTTGTCGACGCGGTATTCAACCTTACCAGCTTTGGCTTCTTTCACGGCCTTTTCAAGGTCGGTGGTTACAGTGCCAGCTTTGGGGTTTGGCATTAAGCCTTTTGGACCAAGCAAGCGAGCGAACTTACCAAGCTTAGGCATGTAAGCTGGGGTAGAAATCAAAACATCAAAGTCGATAGTTCCCTTTTCAAGACGCTTTAGGAACTCTTCGTCTTCAGCGATATCGGCACCAGCGGCTGCAGCTTTTTTAGCTTCGTCAAGTGGAGCGAAAACGGCTACACGGACGGTTTTACCATTACCGTGAGGTAAAACTACGGTGGCGCGGATGTTTTGGTCGGCCTGGCGTGGATCTACACCTAAGCGGACGTGAGCTTCAACAGTAGCGTCGAACTTGGTTGGATTGGTCTTAGCGGCTACCTCAAGTGCATCCTTGAGGTTGTAAAGTTTACCAGATTCAACTTGTTTAGCAGCGGCTTGGTATTTTTTGCCGCGGCGCTCTAGTTTAGGACGAGTAACTGGGGTAGCACCGCGTGGTTTTTCTCCAGCTTCCTCGGCGGCCTTGGTTTCAGCTTTGCGAGCCTGGCGTTCTTCTTCGGCTTTGACTTCTTCAATGTGTTTCTTGGATTTTTTGCCAGACTTGGCAAATTTCTCTTCGTTCTCAATAGTGGCCTCGATTGTAGCACCAGCTTCAATTTCGGCGACTTTTTCTGTGATTTCTGCAGATTTATCTTCTGCCATAGAATCCTTTCTGTGGTAGTAACGAGTGTTTACTCTCCCAACATGGTTAATGATTTATTACATTATAGCAAAAATTGGAGGATTTGGCAAGAAATGAATTAGCCTTTGCTAACGAAATCGAAAAAATCTTGGTCTTCGAAAAGGAAGGTTTCTTCGATTTGTTCTTGGTCGCGGACGGGGAGAAAATTGACGACTTTGGCTACATTTTTGTCGCAGGATGGGCAGTGGTAGAGGTAGACTCTTGAAGCGTAAGTGCCGGCGGGAATGTCAGACTTTTTGCTGATGTGGATGAGGTTGCGAAGATAATAGCCGGCACTGTCGAAAGTTTCGTAGTGTCCAACGGTCATCGGTAGGAGGAAAAGTTGCTTTTTCCGGGCCTCCATTGGCGCGACACATTCTGTGCACCAGTCGTCGCGGAACCAGGCTTTGGCTTTCTTAAAAAGACTCATTATTTGGACTTTTTGTTGGCTTTACTAGATTTTTCAGCGTTTTTCTTGGCTTCTTCGATGGCGTTTACCATGAGGTCAGCTTTGGAAATGCCGGTAAGAATGCGTTTGTCATCCATGCGGAAACGTTGGTTGGAGGTGAAAGTGTCAACACGAACTTTAATATCATCAATTGTGCAGAGGAAGCTGACGCGGCTACTACCTTCCATGAAACCGGAGCCCATTTTGCCATCATCAACCCAAGCCTTGGTGATGCGACTGGCTGGCAAGATGTAGGTAGCAAATGGATTCCAGAAGAAAACAATACCAAACATACCCTTGTCGACATCGAGGACGACAGTTTTGCCGCGACCATAGAAGGTTTGGTTGCGGGTATAGCCTTCGTTGGTGAAGCGTTGGATGAGTTTTTTGGTGTTTTGTTTGAAAATTACGCTACCACCAAAAATCCACCAGACAAAAGCAAGCAAAGTGGGCACGAGCGTGGTCCAAACTGCACCGCTACCGCCGTCGTGGAAGCAGAAATAGCAAATGGTATAGCCAAGGGCGCAGATGATAATAGGGATAAAAATATATCCGAGCAGATAAAGTAGATTGATTTTGGTAATCTTTTCGTTCATATAACTCCTTTATTTCGAGTATATTATACCACAAAAAAACGCCCCTGTGATGAGGCGATTTTTTTTGATCGGAATGAAGATTATCCCTCGACTTCGACGCCCATAGAGCGAGCGGTGCCGGCGACGACTTTGACAGCGCCGTCAAGATCGATTGCGTTGAGCTGGTTCATCTTGGTCTTAGCGATGTCTTCGAGATCGGCGCGGGAGATTTTGCCAACTTTTTCAAGGTTTGGCTTGCCGCTACCCTTTTCGATTTTGATTTTTTCGCGAATCAAATCATCAACTGGTTGACCGAGACAGACCCAGTCAAAAGTGCGATCATCATAGACCTTGATGTGCACAATGACGTTTTTACCCATGAAATCTTTGGTGGCTTCGTTGAATGGATTGATGAAATCCATCATATTAAGACCCCATTGACCGAGGGTAGAACCAACTGGAGGGCCTGCCGTAGCTTTGCCGCCAGGGATGCGCAACTTGAGGTTGCCAATAACTTGCTTTCCTGCCATATATATCCTTTGATTATCTATAATCGTGCGTAACGTTTCTATTATACTACAAGTATGATTTTATTGCAATTGCTTGACTTGCAAAGCGTCGAGTTCGACGGGAGTTTCGCGACCAAACATGGAAACCATGACTTTGAGTTTGCCTTTTTGAGTGTCGATTTCGGCGATGGTGCCTTCGAAGCCTTTGAATGGACCATCAATAATAGAAACAACCTCTCCCATTTCGTAGTTGACGGAGTATTTGGGGTCTTCTACGCCCATGCGCTTCTTGATTTTGGCGATTTCCTTCTCGGAAACTGGGGTGGGTTGGGTGCCGTTACCGATGAATCCGGTGACGCCAGGGGTGTTGCGGACGATATACCAAGTTTCGTCAGACAAGCACATTTCAACCAAGACGTAGCCTTGGAAAATCTTGCGGTCAACGACTTTACGTTTGCCGTTTTTGATTTCGATACGCTTTTCCTTTGGTACGATGGCGTCGAAGATCTTACCCTCGAATTCGGGGCTACCGACGCGCTGATTAATGCTTTCGGCGACTTTATCCTCGTAACCGCTATAGGTACTGATAGTGTACCAAGCGCGAGTGTCGTCATAACGGTTTACTGCCATAATTTCTCCTTTTGATTATTTAGTTGATGCCTAATAATAGGTCGAAGATGAATGTGAAAAGAGCGTCGAGCACGAGGATGAAGACCATGAAAATCGCGCAGTATATAAAGACGGCGAAGGTCATTTTCCAGGTGGCTTTGCGGTTGGGCCAGCGGACTTGGCGGATTTCGCGCCAAGAGTCGCGGAGGTAGCGCCCGAAGGCGACGAAAGGCCGCGCAAGGATGAAGACCTCCTTTAGGGGTTTTTCTTCAGTGTTTTTGGAAGTTTTGGCAGGTTTTTGTATGGTCTTGGCTATCGGTGCGGCTGTTTTTTCGACTTTTTCTGGTTTGGTTTCGGTTTCTGCTTTCGGGGCGGAATTAGCGGTGATTTTGGTGATGTTGGTTTTCGCTTTTGGCTTATTCGACATGATGCTCCTTTCCCTGGTCTGGGCGACTATAAAAAATAGTCTGTTACCAGACTGTCAATAGCATTGTAGCATGGAAAGTGAGAGTTGGGAAGGGTTTATTTTTGTGGTGGGGTGTGATATAATGAGAGAGCTTGGGGAAGTTGCAAGTCAATTCCCTGGCGGAAGTCCCATGGGGAAATTTTGCTTAGTAAAATCTATCCCCAGCGTCGTTTAGATAAAGAAAACGAGTTTCCTTTGTCTTCGCTCCTTGGGGATTCGCCAAGTGGTAAGGCACTGGGTTCTGGTCCCAGCATTCGGGGGTTCGAATCCCTCATCCCCAGCCAGGCTCTATAGAATAGTTTTATTCTGTGGGGCTTGGTTTGGTTTTAGGACTTATAATCTTCAACTTCAGAAATATGCTCGTCACGGATTATAGTAGTAGGGTTGACTCGGCTGGCGTCGAGTTTGTTACGGATGTCAATAACTTGTTGCGGTGAAAATGGTGGGCGTGGGCTGACGGCGCCATCAAGAGTGGCAGTGAGCTCGGCCTGGGTGCAAACGTGACAATCGGGCGGGAGATTGTCGATGACTTTGAGGGTGACGTCGCCACCGAAGACGATGACAGAATAAAGTGGCACGATAGTGCCGAAAATTGTGGCGATGGCGGAAACGTGGGAGGCATTTTGGCGGACAGGACTATAAAATTGGTGCTTATTTTTGCCATAAGCGGAAACTTGGGTCCAGTGAACGCGGTTGCCGTGGCCGTAAATCCAACCAAGGTGACCTTTGGATTCAAAAATGAAGATTCCCCGTTCGTCGATGGCGAGGCAATCGATTTGCAGAAGTTCGGCGTCGGAAACAACGTGATTTTTGATGTAGCGAGAATTGGGATTAGAGTCGGGCTTAGGAAAATAGCAATCGACGAGGATATTCTGGGGGTCAAAGATTTTTTCAAGACTAAAAACTAGGCGAGTTTCGGCGGGAGTGAGTTTAACGGGATAGGGTGAAGTAATTTTGGTGCCTGGGATTTTGTATGGTGGTTCCATAACATAATTAAAGCATAAACGAATTATAGGAGCAAGTTTTCGTGTTATTGAACAATCTGTACAATATTTTGGGATTTTGGCAAGAACGTTGGTGAAATCTGATCTAAAGTGGAGAGTGGAGGTAGAGAGTGATGTAGGAGAAATGTTAAAAGTTGTAGTTTTTGATAGTGGTTGGGGCGGTGAGCTGGTGGCAGATTTTTTGATGGACGAGCTCACGACGGTGGAGGTAGTGCGAGCAATTGATTGGACGCACGCGCCATACTGCGGTAAAAGTGTCGATGAGATTTGTGCGTTGGCGGATGCGGCTTTGCAGCGACATATCGGTGAAGCGGATGTGATTGTGTTAGGTGGCTATGCAGTATCATTGGCGCTGGACTTTTTGTGTGAAAAGTATCCGTGGCAGAAATTTGTGGGCATGGGGATAAACTATGATAAGGTGTTGCGGTCGCGGACTTTTCCGGGGCAAGTAGTATTATTGATGGATAGGCTGACGAGTGAATCGGAATTACGTCAAGAGTTACGCAATGCTTTGCCATATTCGACTTTGATTATTCCGGATTGTACCGGTTGGGAAGAATTGATAAATGAGAATCTAATGACGGAAGAGATTTTGCGTCGGGATTTGGGCTATGATTTTGTATTGACGCCGGTGAGAAAAAATCGCAGGGCCACAATGAATGGTGGTGGAGTTCTTGCTGGGTTGGCGACGCAGACGAAACATGGGTCGGAGAAGCTTGATGATAAAAAGCAGGCTCTAAAAGCGGCGATTGCGAAGTTTGCACAGGCGGCTGAATCGGCGGCGAATGATGAGCGCATGGGGGCAAAGAAGGTGGCGGAACAAAACGAAGCGATTGAGCGCCGGAATGAACTGCGGCCAGATGTGGTATTGTTATTGAACACGCATTTTTGGGAGATTAAGTTGGAACTAGAAGGATTGTTCGGCTATAAAGTGCGGGTGCTGGATTTTCGAGAGAAACTTCTGCATGACGTGTGTAGTGCTTTGAAACTACGTGGCGTGCATGGGAGGAGGGCGAAATGATGAACACTAAGCAAGAGTTTAATGATTGGATTGAAGTAAAGATAGATGTTAACCATCGTGGTCTTAAATTTAATTTTAGTGAGGGTGAGGTTTGGTGGTGTGCGATTGGCCGGAATGTTGGGGTGGAGATTAATGGTAAAGGTAAAGAATTTGTAAGACCAGTATTTGTTTTACGAAAACTAAATAAAAGAAGTTTTATGGCCGTTCCGTTGACATCACAAGAGCATTCTGGCGCATGGTATGTTAATTTTAGATTTAAGAATATGCAAGAGTATGCTGCTTTGTCGCAAGTCAGAATAGTGAGTGCAGCGCGTTTATATCGGCGTATTGGTAGAGCTGACGAGATGGATGTTTTGCGGATTAGACAAGGTTTTCATGATTTGTTTTTGTAGAGAATAAATACCTCCAATCTTGCGATTGGAGTAAGCGAGAGATCCTCGAAAAATTATATCTCTATTATACCAAATCGGATTATAAAAGTCAACAAAATCTCCTCTAAAAATAGAGGAGATTTTGTAAGAATATAATTTATTTCTCGGTGAGGGTGAGGCTAGAGAGGGGCTCGCCGTTGATGATGGCTGTAATATTATCGTGGGCGGTTTTGACGGTAGCCAGGTTTGGCTCCATCACGTAAAGTAACTGTTGTCCCATAGAATAAGTGTAATTGTGAGAGTCGCTACCATTGAGGCTGTATTGACCAATTTTCCAAGAAGGCATGTTTTGGAGCTGCATCTTAACTAAACTACTGATTTCGTCTTTGCCAATGTTAGTGGTGAGACAGTTGGCGAGGTTGTCGAGGATTTCGGCATACTTGGTGAGGATGACAGTGGAACTGCTAATCTTCTTGATGATGGCGCTAATGACGTCTTGTTGGTTTTGGACGCGATGGCGATCACCAGTGGCGTAGCCGTAACGTTCACGGGCGAAGGCTAGTGCTAATTTGCCGTCCATGTGTACGTTGCCTTTAGGGATAGTGATGCCACCACCGTGGAGTGGGGTAATTTGTTGATCGGAATAAACTTCAATGCCGCCAATAGTATCAACTAAGTTCACAACGGTGGAAAAGTTGACTTTGAGATAGTAATCAATCTTGATGTCGAGTAGATCTTCGAGTGTTTGCATAGACATCTGTACACCATAAATGCCAGCATGTGTAAGCTTGTCGCGGGAGCCAGTGGTGCCGTGAAGCTGGACGTAATAGTCGCGGGGGATGGAGGTGAGCAAGACTTCGTGGGTTTCGGGATTGACGGTGGCGAGCATGTTGACGTCGCTACGGCCACGTTGCATGTTGGACATGTCGCCATAAGCGTCAATACCACTAATATAAACCGTGAATGGCTCGGTAGCAATGTTGATGTTGACTTCATTGGCAGCTTCGGCGGTGTCAACGCGGACTTCAATGGTGTAGAGGACACGAGTGGTGGCGCTGAAACGTTCGTCGCCATCTTCAGCTAAATCGTCGAGGACTTCTTGGTGGACAGCACTGATGAGTACGGCGTCAGCTTCGTGGCTGCTGAGACTATCGGCGAGTGCGCTAATTGAATCAACAGTCTTTAGGTTGAGTTTGACTAGAGTTTGAAGTTTCTTGATGGCTTCTTGATAGATGTCGATGTTTTCGTTGTAGGTTGCGATGGTCTTATCGCGGAGGTCGTGAATTTCTTGATAAGGCGAATCTTTTTCTACCACTACGTAATAGCTCTCAGTAAGATAATCTTGGCCTTTGAGACTATCAAAGAAGTCGAAGGTCTTGTCAAGGTAGGTAATACCGAAGATATAGATGGCACTGAAGATGATGGAAAGCATAAAGAATGGAACTTTGATGGCAGGTTTGACTTTGCGGTGTACCATGGTGATACTAAATCCAACTGCGATGACAGCAAGCACGACGAGCGCGGGCATGAGATACATATTTGGCAGAAGGTTGATAGAAACTACCATAGCGCCAAGGACGGCACTACTTACAAGAAGTAAAAGTGAAAGTACGGCGCCAATGATCCGGAAGACTTTGCGTGGTTTAGAATCGAGCTTAAGGGTCTTGGACTTGGCAGATTTCTCAGATTTTTTTTCCGGAACTTTGTCGTTGCCGTCATAATCATCGACGCGCTTTTCCAAGTCGCTCCAATCCATTTCGGTATTGCCGGCAGTAGTTTTGCTACGATCGGCAGGAATGGTGAAGGAATCGATGACTTTGCCAGATTTTTCGGTAGTAGGCTTTTTGGCTGGGGTAGATTTAGCTTTGGTAGACGGGGATTTTTTGCTGGAGGTCTTGGTGCTGGTAGATTTGGACCCTGCAGTTTTTTTGGCAGGTTTGACATCGGCTAACTTGGGAGAAGTTTTGGTGTCACTGGTTTTGCTATTTGCGGCTTTTGTTGTCTTAGGTTTGGCGGAAACAGACCTGGTTGAAGCGCTACCTTTGACGGTGACTTTGGCAACCTTGGTCTTTGGCTTGGTGTTAGAACTAGTGCTCTTTTTGGCGGTCGACTTGTTGGAAGTTGATTTAGTTTCTGGCATGTGATTCCCTATTCCCCATTGGCTAAATGTTTAAAATCTGTATATTATTATAGCACGAAAAACTATAGGATTTTCTTGATAATGGGGATTTTTTGGATTAGAAGACTGACCCCGAGACTCAGACATAGGATTACGCATGTGTATGCCAGGCTACCTGGCAGATTGCATAACCATGTAATCTGCTGCACGTACGCCTTAGTGAGTTTTATGAGGATGAGGTGAATAAAGTATATGCCGAGGGTATTACGTGAAATGACAGTGGCTAGCTTGTTGTATGTTCTGCAATTGAGACATAGGAAGTAAATAAATATAACATTTAAAAGTATGAAGATGGAGTCATAGCCATTAAATACGACGTCCCATGACCAGAATTAGTGTGAGCTGATAGAATAGATAAGGCCGAGGCCGAAGAGCCCAACGCAACTTATCAAAATGCCTATAATTGATAGAAGATTTCTAGTCTTTTGCGGTATTTTGACAATCTTGTCTTTGAAATGATATGCTATGCCACCGAGACAGAAGTAGGTCAGTGCCCATCCTCTATTGTTGAAGAATGGATTATACATATTGAAATAGTTTTTATTATTGATATTAATTGGTGCACCGACAAAGAATCTAGTTGTGTCTAGAACATGGTTTAATAAAGTATTACCGATAGTTAGAAAGATAATTATGATAAAGAAATAGAAGAAGACTTTTCTGTTTGTGTCGAAGGCATTTTTTAGGAGTGGGAAAAAGATATAAGCTGTGACTAGACTGCCCATAAACCAAAGATGTTCGTTCCATTGCATTTTGCGGTACCAAACATCTTGTAAAAAGTCTTTAATGCCAAAGAACTCTTGTTTAATGAACATGAGGATGAAAATTGTGACAGTACTCCATATGGTGGTTAAGATAATTAGTCGTATGACTTTCGAGAAGTGACGCTTGAGGTCTATCTTTTTGCTAAATAAAAGATATCCATTAGCAAAGAAAAACAATGGTACGCAAGTTGATAGAATGGTGCAAAAGAAATAATGTAAATAGTTGAAATTGTATGAGAATAGTGAGCCATGGTATACAATAACCATGAAGATGGCAATCGTTTCGAGATAATCTATCTAATAGAGACGTTTATTGGTAGTGTTTATGTGTGTTGTTCTCTGTATAGTATGCTTTTGTTAGATAGTTAATAGTGCATTCTAGAGGGTCGTAGACGTTTTTATGGATACTATTTTTACATATGCTATAGAGGACGGGTAATTCAGTGCAACCCAGTATAACGTTCTGCTCTTGAAAATTATTAACAGTATTTATAAAATCTTTTTTAATATCCTCCGTGACTCGATGTGTTTTAACGGCTTCAATCCAGGCACGGGTTTGCCTCTCATCATTTTCTATATAACTGATATTGTATATTTGAAGTGATTTATCATAGATTTTAGTGAGATATGTTCCTTCAGAAGCTATTAGTCTACACCTAGTGACGTTATTAGTATTTAGCGTTTGGGCGAGTAGATCTATAATATGTATGATTTTCTTTTCATACCCTGGATGTTGCTCGTAGATAGCATTAAGATAATAGTGTGATGTGTTGCATAGTAACACAATATAGTCGCACTTATGAGCGATCATCATTTGAATTGACTCAATGAGCGATGCTACGATTTCTTTTGTTTTTTCACCATATAATATACCGCGAACGCGACTTGGAATATCGCATCGGTTATCTATGATAATGCGAGGGCGGTCCCATTCTTTTTGTGCTGGAAAAGCGTCGATGAGACGACGAAAGTAATCCACTGTAGCAATGCTTCCCATGCCTCCAACTAGCCCTATGATCATTTTTGGTCCTTGAAATTATTAGCAATCCACTGAATTGCGCTTTGATAATCGTTTGGAGTGTCGATTTCCTTCTCACGAATCAATTCGTACTTTAAAGGTAGCAAGGGCTCGATGATCTGGTAGGTGTGTCCATCCGTGTATTGTATTTTTGAAGTATCCAACATAGTAACTCCGGTCCATTCAAAATCGCCGGTTTGTCTGGAAAAGCCCGTCACTTTTTCATCACAAGTGATTGTCAGTACAGGGTCGTCGGTTGATTTTGGGCATACTCCAACAAATTCATGCTCTATAGTGAGAATTTTCTTTATATCGTCTGGGTGCATGATAACATCACCGTCAATTGTTAGTATGAACTTTTTGCCAAAATGAGCCGCTAGTGAAACGCTGGCCCCGGTGCCATTGTTTTTGTAGTTATGATTGTAGACAAATATAACATCCTTGCGGATTTGCGTTACCGTATCTATAACTTTTTGTGCTTGATAGCCAATGACGATGCGTATATCGCATGTGTCTGGTAAGTATTTTAGAGTATGTGCAATTAATGGTTCGCCTTCTATGTCAATGAGTGCTTTGGGCTTTCCGGCGCCCAGTCTAGTCCCCATACCAGCACAAGATATAATAACCGAGCGGTCTGGTTGATCTTGATTATCGCGTCCTGCTATTGCTGTGAGTAGCTCGTATAGTTTGTCATCGTCATAAATAGAGTAGTCTGATACATTGTGTAATATCGGTGATATTGTCCGTACTCCTCCAAAGGAAATTCCAATATCGGCTTTTTTGATAAGTTCATAGTCATTGCTTCCGTCACCTATAGCAACAACTCGGGCTTGATCTGCAAAATGGTTTAAAGCATCAATTTTATTATTAATTGTTATTTGCCCAGTTAAACTGTCATTTTGCGCTTCTGCATGTGAGCAAAAGCAATGGTCGAGCATATTATATCTTTTCAAGAAGTCATAGATCCAGACGTCAAGGTTGTTGGTGACTATATAACAGTTCTCGCGGTTTTCTTGTATGAACTTAATAATTGAGGGATGGAGACTTCGGAAACCGGAATTTGTGACAAAATATTTACTCGCATTCTAAAACTGTCAGCGAAGGGTAAATCCCCCATCATAGTTTTTTCTGTTAGCTCACGCATTTCCCTCTCTTTGCCGATCTTTTTGGCGATCGTGGGAAGGATTTCTTGTCTTGTAATTGTTGAATCTAGGTCAAATAAAAATACAGTATGCATATTTTTTCTCTTGTTTTATGTATTATATCATAACTCTAAAATTTTTGCTAGGCGTTCACAAGACTTTGTATCATGAAAATTATAAATAAAATTACGTATCTGCTGACGTTTTGCACGGTAAGGGTCTTTTTCTTGGGCTATGTCTTTAATGAAATCCTGTAAGTCATTCAGTGTATAGATCTCCTTGCCCGCTATTAAAGAGTGAATATCATCTACGACAAATCCAAGTTTATAATCTTGCATATCATCTAAAACATATGCAATTGGCCTGTTGATCTGTAAAAATTCATATGCTGCGCCAGAATAGTCACTGACCAGGGCGTCAACACTTTTCATTAGACGATAATTATCTATTTTCTTTTCTTTGACAGTTGATGCAGTAAGGACTTTAATATTAGATCTATTCGTAATTTTGAGACTACCAATGTCTTGTTTTGGGTGTAGTTTTATGATTAAACAAATATCATGCTTCATGAGAAAATCGTTTAATTCGTTATATTCGTCTAGTTTTTGTATTAAAGGTATTCCTAGCGCCTGTTCCTTGGTGCTATCGTTGCGTTGATAGGCTATGCCTTTACGGAAAGTCGGCATCCAAAGAATGGTTTTTTTATATTTTTTGGCAGTCAACTTTTTTAGCTCTGAACTGCCATCTTCATTCAGAAGTATGTCGTGTGCGGGGTATCCAACATATATAAAACGTGGGTCTTTATTAGTAAGAGACCATTGTTTTGCTTGTATTGGCATGTATTGCTTTGACTGCATCAGGATATAATCGATATTGTCGGCTAAAATGATTTTTCCTTTACTAGCTTTGAGTCCGCCAGCTCCATGCGAGCAATATGTTAGACACTGATTTGACTTCGTTTTTCTACCACCTTCGCAGTCGAATAACATGTATTTGTAGGTGCACATATAGTAAGCTTTCCTAAAACTCGGTCCATTTAGTGGGACGGTTGTTACGTTATATGGCAATTGAACTTTGTATTTTCTACGCACGAGCCAAACAATCTTATATTTTTTATTGAGCTCATTTTTAATAAGATAATCATAGAATGCACCACCATTGCAATCGAAATCGTTGTGGCTTTCTAGTACGATGATGTTTTTAAGCGGACGTCGTTTATAGAATACTAGTAGAACCCTTTCTAAAAATAACTCGATCTTGTATTGCCATAGTACAGTTAACGCGCGCTTGACTCCCTTCTCTCGTAGGTATTGGACTATCTTCATGCACCCTCCTTAAAAAGCGTATTAATGGTTTTCATAATATTTTTTCTTCGCACGATTATTATCAGGAACAATACTAGTGCAATTATATATCGTATAACAGCTATACTGTATATTAGTGTAATGAAGATTGTGAATATGCATAGAATAATACCTATTGTAAAAATAAGTTTTGAATTGTAGAAGTTTTTATTTTTGATAAATGACATGTTATCTCTGACAATTTTTTTGTAGAATACATAGTGAAAAATGGCCAATAGAACATAGCATAAGAGTGTAGTATACCCTGCGGCATAATATCCAAATAATTTGATGCCAATATAATTCATGGCAATGTTAACTATAGCACAGAAAGAGGTTGCAATGGCAATATTTTTATTCTTTTGGTAAAAGTATTCAATATTACTGAAAACGGAATATACCAATATGAAATAGACTGACGTTGCTACTGGTGGAATGATATAGATTGCATCTAGGTACCTTTCGCCGGCAAAGACTTTGATTACTTCTGGGGCAAAAAGCATAACAGCGGCGCAAAGTAACGCTATAAGTGTTGCGATTAGGTTTGTGACACGATTTATAGTTTTAATTTGCTTTTTGTTCTGCTCATCGATGGACTTGTATATATAAGGAGTGAGAGAGCTATTAATAGCGGTAATTAGTAGCATAATAATAGTTGATATTGTATATGAGACACTGTAATACCCCGCTTGGGTATCTCCGACGAGTTGTCCGATCATAATCCTGTCTGACTGGGTAAGGACAAAATTCGAGAGATAGTGCGGTAGTAAGGGCAGATTAAAGATAAGCGCATATTTCCAGTATTTAAAGTTAACAACCTTCTTACCACGGCTAAAGATAATTAGAAAGAGTGGTAGCGCAAAGATGACTTTGATGACCACATCAGAAATAGCGCGTGCTTCTACTTTATTGTCGGTACACAAGACCGCAATGACACTAGTCGCTAGACATATGATATTCATTGAAAGCGACAATAGCACTACGGATTTATACTTATAATCAAAACGTTTTTGAGCAAGCCATAACTCGTATGCTGGCATCGCTAGGAGCTCGGCAAACATGGCGACCATGAGTAGTGGCGGGAGCGAAAATATATTGGTCCAGAAATCTATATTTATGCCGTATATTAATAAAAATACACATGTGATAATGGTCGTTAGGGATAGTTGTGATGAGGCAAAGTTTTGCCGGTCTTTTTTGTATTTAATAAGACCTTTTGTGAAACTTGATAAGAATAGATTTAGGGACGTAAAGATGATTAGGATATTAAACCATGACTGAAATATGGCGAATGTACCATATTGCTCGGTTGACATAATACGGGTAAAGATAGGCGTCGTTAGTAGCGCAATGCCCTTATTTAAGAAGTTACAGAATGTATACCAGAAGGTTGCCTTAACTGGATCTGAGAGTTTATTGTATTTGGTGAGTAGCTTACGGATCATGTTTAATGAAATTTCTTTTGCTCTTTTAATGATTCGTAGTGTTCTTTGTCGCGATATTTGAATGGTATGGCTGGGTGTCCGCCAGCTACAGCTAATGGGGGGATATCTTTGACGACAACGCTGCCAGCTTGGATGATGGCACCTTCGCCAATTTTTGCTCCTCCAAGTATAATGACGTTATTCCCTAGCCAAACATTATCCCCGATTATAACATCTCTGTCGATAAAAGTATCGTCATAGGGTAGCGCATTGCCTTCGTAGTTATGAAAAGATGTTATAATTTGACAATTCATGCCGGAGTGAAAATTGGCGCCAATCATGATTTTGCCATCACCATACATTGACATGCCGTTAAAATAGACATTGGCGCCAAGGTGTGTTTTATGAGTAACGAAACTTTTACTACCAGTATACACACGGCCGCTGTAGGACGCTGCTCTCCGTTTTATCCTTTCACTATAGTATTTTTGTGCAAACTTCAATTTGAGATTATTAATTATGCTCATTAATCGCCCTCCCATTATTGTTGATAACTTTTGGTAAACTATAACACAGGGCTAGAAAAATGTATATATAACAATATGATGATGGGCTTTCGAATATTGATATAGCCAAAAATGTTATTAGAAATATATTAAATACTATATTGTATCGTTTGTCCTTCATATTAGCTATGTCGTGCGTGCACGTGAAGACCATGATCCAAAAAGCTAACAATGTAATAATGCCGCCATCGAGGAGGTTTTGCAATATCTGGTTATGGGCATAAGTGAGTTTGTTGGAGCCAGGATACCATTTATTCCAGAAGACTTTTATTTCCGACCCATGGAGACCATATCCGTAGACTGGACTCTCTTGGATATTAGAGAGAGTTGATTGCCATACAATGCCGCGACCGGAGAAGTCAAGAGCTTTTATGGTAGTGTTTAAGTTAGTTGACATTGCGATAATAATAATACTGGCTATAATACTGCAGATTATATACGAGGGTGCTTTTGATTTGAATAATGTTAAGTCAAAATATTTATATAAAAGAACAACGATGAGTAGAAATATGGCTGTGAGATTGGCCGATATAGCATCAACGTTTAGCATAGTAAATATAGACAATAGGCAGAGAATGCAAAGTTTAGCTTTATGGCGCTTATATAGAATGTAGTAGATGATTGCCGTAAAAATACTGAGTGCTCCAATTTGAGATATGACCTGCACATGTCCAATAAGTGTTGAATGCGATGAGTCTGTAAAGAATATATGGGTTAGGACCAAGTTCATAGATAAAACAGCTAGGGAGACATTATTCATAGTATTCAACATTTTTTTTGGATTCGCTTGGATATTAATAATTATGAAGAGAAAGAATATCGGGTATGCGAACAATTGTTGTAGGCCAGTAGTTTGTGTACCGTTAAGTATTATGGTTATAATAGCAAGGACGCAAAAATAGCCAAAGAGTTGCGGGAAGTTTTTATTGTGAATAATTGTCAGTATTGCTTTGACGCTTCGAATACAGATTAGGATGATCGCCATCCATGTAATTGCCGATAGGGCGATCTTGTAAGTTGTGTTGACGCCAGATAAACCGCGCGGGAAGAAGGCAGCAGTAATTATTATGTAGTAATAGAGAGTATCTTTAATTGTGGCTTTATCTTTTATCCGACGAGTGAGGTTCTTCTTGTATTGTTTAAGTCTATTGATGGTTGCTTGTCCTATACTGTTTGAAATATATCTTTTGAAGCGATTGGTTCTTGATGTCCAGCTGGCAGTATAATGATGTATAGAAAAGCTCTTTTCTGATAAAAGAATTTCTGTATCTCCATGAGAAATTGGATCAAAATATTCCGGGGAGTATATACAGTACTTGTCCCTGTATTCGATTTGGTCACTTTGTTTGGGTGGGGTACCTTTGTCTAATAAATTTGATGCGATGATAGGACATGCAATTTGTTCTGGGCTTGCGCTTTTGAAATCTATTTTCTGATATTCGTCGATAAGCTTTTTAATAGTGGGGTGCCCTTTAGTTGCGCCAAAACCAAGGCCGGTGCCGATATAGCCACGATCTTGTTGCCTAGCAAAAAAACAACTTTGCCCTAGTAATTCGTCTAGGTTTCTGATTACTTCAACGTCTGTGTCTAGATAAATTCCACCGTTTTCATGGATAATCTTTAATCTAGCAAAGTCAGAGACGAACGCCCAGGCCTTTCTTTCATAGGCATCTTTAATGAATTGGCAACAGTTAATATCGAAATTATCTTCATTCCATTCAACGATTTTGTAACCTGGACAAAATTTTTTCCAAGATTCAATACATTTCTTGACGCTTTTTGGGAGCGGTTTTTTGCCAAACCAACAATAGTGGATAATCTTAGGTATTTGCTCTTTCATAGAATGTCGTAAGTATGTTTAATTTTATTATACTCTTCTTTTGCATCTTTTGCAAGTTTGATATCCTTAATCTTTTTTGCGGGAACGCCTCCCCATAATTCATTTTTCGCAACGTTTTTGTTAACGACTGAATTAGCCGCAATAACTGCCCCGTTACCGATATGGACTCCTGGCAATATCACACAATTTGCTCCTATCCAAACATGGTCTCCGATTTCGATCGTAGCATGTGAGAAATCATTGGATGACGTTGCAGTATTAATATGGTTATGATCAACCAGCACGACATTATTGCCAAACATAGCATGGTTGCCAATTATGATATTATCCATGGCCGTAATAGAACAGTTATGGTTAAAGAAAACATTGTCTCCAATCTTAAGATTTGCGCCGTTGATTGATGTTAGATATAGCGGACCCTTGGACATTAGGAAATGTCCAATTTTGATTGATGATTTCTGTTTGATGTCAATTTTAAACTTGCCCTCCAATGAGTTAACTGCGTGGACTTTGCATTTTTTGCCGAAGCGTAATTTTGCGTAACAATAAAACAACAGGCTTTTTATGGCTTTTATAAGTTTATGCATGGTTCTCTCCGTATAGTGAATTATACTTTTTTAGAAAATTTATGTAATTATAGGTGTGATCATATGTTGACTTGGCGTTTTGTCGGATTTTTGATTGTAGCTTTAGGCCAGTAGCGAGTCTTATGATTTGTGCCGCTAAACTTTCGGTGTCTTCGGATTTAAATAGAAGTCCATTTCTCTTGTCGGTGATAATTTCTTTATGATTGTCGATGTCCGATACGATTACTGGTTTTCCTATAGCTAATAATTCAATTAATGTTAGAGGTAGACCCTCACGTCTAGAAGGTGAAATTAATATATCGATTGGCGTAATAATTGATAAAGCGTCTTGTTGGAATCCAAGGAAGGTGATATGGTTGCTCAATCCAAGCCGCTTAGTTTGATTTTCTAACTCATGGCGTTGTTCTCCATCGCCAATGATGAATGCATGAAAATTCAGAGAATTATTTTGCTTAATTAAGCTTAGCGCCTGGATGAAAATATCTATACCTTTATCATTAGTAATACGACTGATTGAAGCTAGATAGACTTGTCCTTTTGGTTTTGGTGGGAGCAAATTAGTTTCATGGAGTTCTGGTTTTTTAACGGAGTTAGTAATAAGCGCGATTTGGTTTGATGGCAGTTGGTAGAAATCCGTGAGGTTCTTTTCTACGCTTTTGCCACAAGCGATGATTTTAGTGTCCCTAAATGAGAAATGACTTAGTTTTTTCTTGTCAGTATAGACATTGTGAGCTGTGTAAATAAGTCGTAATTTCGGATGTTGCATTTTGAGAAGTTGAGCGTAAAAAGCTGCCATGCGATGGTGAGAATGAATGATACCAATTCGTTCTTTTTTAATAATACTTTTTAAGATTATGATTGTTTTGAACATAGTGAACGGATTTTTGCTGGCAATATCTGGGATGGTGTAATGGGCAGTATGATGTTTTTTGAGGTTATTGATACGATAACCTCCAGTGGATGCTACGATGAACTTGTGATTTTTAATATCGCAACATAATTGTTCGACAATCTTTTCGGCTCCGCCTTGCCCCATTGTTCTGGAGATGTGAAGGA
>ERZ777011.2034-NODE-2034-length-17969-cov-3.373618_pt1 | contig 17969 bp, 16 predicted proteins | sample MGYA00374964_ERZ777011 | MGnify/ENA primary metagenome ERZ777011 (study PRJEB29310, sample SAMD00008975) | mouse gut metagenome | study: EMG produced TPA metagenomics assembly of the Metagenome analysis of fecal microbiota from mouse which was promoted...
GTACGGGCTGCATCTTTAGAGGCGAACATACCTGCAAAGACGCCGGGTACATACAGAAAATAGCAGCTTCCCTGTCAGCATCTGATCTGATCGTCATGACATCGCCCGCTTACGTGCTGCACGCAACCGGTGCCATGAAAACACTTCTTGACCACTTTGCCTACCTGTGGATGCCGCACCGTCCCGCACCCGAGATGTTTGGCAAACGGGCTGTTGTGATCACACAATGTGCCGGCGCAGGTGCAAAATCTGCGGCGCAGGACATCCGACACAGCCTTTCATGGTGGGGCATATCCCGAATCAGCGTATTCACCGGCAGGCTTACGAGCAACATCGTCTGGGAAAAACTTGACGAAAAGAAGCGCCGCGAACTGACCCGGAAGCTGAACCGCCTGTCAGACATTTTTTTCAAAATCAATTACAAAAAGCCCGCACGGGTCAATATCATTACAAGAATAAAGTTCCTAATCTGTCGTATGCTGCAAAAATCGTTACATAAAAATGATCCCGAATCTCTTGACGGAAAATATTGGGCAAAGCAAGGATGGCTCGGGAAGGGCAGGCCGTGGAAAGCTTAGAGAATATCTCCGATCACCCTCCACGCCTCCGCCAGCCTCTCAAGAGAATACCCCGCATTGGCCGGACTGGTGGACGGCAGCAGATACGCCTCTCTCCCGTTTACCGGAAAAATATATTTCTGATACAGCTGGTGCGCTTTAGAACCATTCGTATAGATTGCCCGAATATCCGCATGGGACAAAATACAAGACAGGTCATTCGGCACCACGTCCCGGATACTGGCGTCCGAGGAACCCGTGATCTCACAGCTTGCGATCACATCCCAGACCGCGATGTGATGTGACAGCAGCATATTCCGCTTCTCTTCTACGCTCTCCGGCACGGGACAGCCAAGCACCTGCGCGCAGACCTTCCAGAAACGGTTCTGCTTGTGCCCGTAGAAAAACTGCTGTTCCCGCGACTTCACGGAAGGAAAGCTGCCCAGTATTAAAATTCTGGATTCCGCGTCATAGACGGGTGTGATCGGATGTTGAATCATCGTAACCATTTTCCTTTTACACATTTCAACGCATCAGGTATATTCTAAATATTTCTCTTCACATTCAAAACATCCATTAACGCTTCCTGCAATACTCTGGAAACATTAATTCCAGCATGCTCAGCTTCATAGTTAAGCCAACTCGGAAGCGCAACATTTCTCCTGACGGTTCTGGTATCAATCTTTTTTCTGTACTCAGAGAAATCAACGTCTACATATGTCAAAATCCCCGCTGAAAAATCAATAACTTCCGTATCCTGTTTTACTTTTTCAATTGCAGATAATTGATCAGACGGCATCGGAAGTTCTTCTTTGTTATCTTCCATTGAAATTCCTGCCAAGCCGATGGCATCTCTCGCCATTTCAATTGCATCGGCAAAAGTATCACCTTCCGTAAAAATATCCATATCAGGAACACACACCACAAATGGATGTTCAGAACCATCGTTTGTGTTTAATATAAAAGTCGGATAAACCTGTTTCATATAAGCCTCCATTCTTGCCCCGTCTACTTTTTGTCATAATTTCCATTTTCTAAGTATCATTTTTGCCAGATTTTCATTCACTTCCTTATGCCTTGGCACTTTTTCTATATCATTGCCTTTTCTGTATATATCATGATTCCCGCCATGCCGTTCAAATACAAACCCGGCCTCCTCAAGTTTTCTAATCAAGTCTCTTTGCTTCATTAGTGTTTCTCCTTACAGCATAATTATACACACTCTTTACACAATATTCAATATATTTTATCCAGTTGTTTCTCATTCAAATACTCCCGGGTTACTGTTCACTCCGTTCCAGTAACAGGTAAAAATCCATGCAAAATTTGCTTCGCAAATGGATTTTTACTTGCAATATATACGTTTTCGTACGGATTTAGCAGTAAATGCTAAATCCTGTGTGAACAGTAATACTCCCGGCACAACCGCAGAAATTCCCTGAGCATGGGTTTGCCGGACACGGAACCGATCCCGGATCCGGCAGTTTCACCATCCGCCCAATGCTGCGGTCACGCCTCCACGGAACTTTTGAAAAGAATCCATGTACTGATGAAATAGCTAAGCAGCAATAAGAAAAGAATCACACCCGTCAGGGCCATCTGCGCAAGCAAGACGCCAAATCCGATGTATGCCGTGATCTCTGCCGACACCGACTGCACATAATACGCCACGATAACCGCCGCGACACAGACCGCAGCCCCTACCGGCAGCCCGAACCAGACGCCAAGCTGCCCCAGCACAAGACGGCCGATGTCTTTCTCCTCCACACCCAGCTTACGCAGCACTGAAAAACGATATTTATAATGGGCCGAATCCAGAAGCTGTTGCAAAGAAAGAACCGTAAAACAGATCACCATCAGCACCACTGCCCCGTAAAGCATGACCGCCTGCAGGACAAACATATTCGCCTTCGTACCGTTTACCTGCAGCGTCCTCATTCTAATATAGTAATCCGCTCCGCTGCCCGCATTTTCCGGATGTACCGACAGAAAAAGTTCTTCCAGACCGCACGCCTGCACATAAGAAATCTTGTCGGTTGTGGTGATGTATCTGTTGCGCATAACCGGAAGCAGCCGCTCGCAGACACTGTCGGGAAACACCAGCAGAACATCCGTGTACCGGTTATAAAGAGTCTCCCCCAGTTCCTCCGTATAGCAGTCTTTTTCGGCAAGTGTCAGCCTGCCCGTATCTGTCACAATCTCTCCGTTTTCTTTTAAAAATCTGTCCCGATCATCCGCCGTGGCGATCGACTGCCACTGTGTCGTAAACTCGTTATCTTTCAGAGAAACCGTATCATATCCCAGCATTTCCCTGATGACATTGTAATCGTGCAAAGAGATCGCTACCGCCGGAAAGTCATATTTCACCCGTCTGTGAAAATCTTCTCTTTTGGGCAGATACAAATCAAAAGTAAGATCGTAAGCCGTCTCAATCCCGTTTTCTTCCAGATACTCCGTCACAAATTCATAATCCCCGCGGGGCAGTTCCGCCTCCTCATAGACACCGGTATATCCGGTGGAAATCTGCACATCATACTTCGAACGTATCTCCAGAAACCCGTATGCCCATCCAATCAAAACAGGTGCCGCCATCAGCAGGAAAATCGCCAGGACAAGCGTTGCGCAGATCAGGGTCATAGTCTGATTGGTGGTAGACAGCTTCGTTGTGATCTGCCCGTAGAAAAATAAGTTCTGGTTGTGGTATCTGTGCTCCGGCGACCGCTCCTTCCATGCCACGAGCACGGTATTTGCAAGATAAATGACCGCACAAATGATGAAAAGCAGGTTCCCCAGCACAAACATCATATATTGATTGACAGTACCGGTGCCCATCGGAAGATAATACTTGTTCTGCATGGAAGGCACGATTGCCGCGAACAGCGTCTGAAACAATGCACATACCAGAAGTCCGGTCAGCAGTGTATCCCGCTGCCTGTCAGTACAGCGCCTCTGGCTGCTTTCTGCCGCATTGGCGGACATAACACCTTTTTGTCCATCTGCGCCTGCCGAAAAAGAGCCTTTGTCACTGATATATTTTGCCGGACGTGACGACCTTATTATCCTCTGTTTCCTGACGAGCCATATCGCAGACCACAGCAGCGTCACCGCCGGAGCCAGAATATTTCCCCAGAACATGATATGCACCGGAAATGGCAACCGTCTGTCAAAATAAAAATACTTCTTTTCAATTCCCCCCGCTAACATCCATACTGTCAAGATTTCAAACAGAATCATGGTAACCGGTATCTGACGGCTTTTGCGCAAAGAAGGCTCATTCTCCCTGTCCGCAGACAGCATGTCAATAATTTTGATTTTCCTGATTGTACGCAGATTCAACAGCCCGACAATAATAAAGCTCAACACAAAAAAGCTGACTGTCAGCAGAACCGTGTCCGGAAACAGCGTCCAGGTAATGTGAAACTCCTGATCATACGTAGACAATACCATGGCAGTGATCAACTGCGAACCGAACATGCCCAGGAAAATCCCCAGCCCGATGGCAATGAACCCCATCACAAATGTCTCCGCCAGGAAAAGCATACCGATCGTCTTCTGCTCCATTCCCATAATTGCCTGCAGGGCAAATTCCTTCTGTCTGCTCCGCAGCATATATCGGTTGACATAACTTATCAGAAATAATAAAAGCAGCGTAACCGCGCAGACTGCATATTTCATGCCGTCGCCCAATATCCTGAAATGATACTCCACCCCGATATCCGGCTGATAATACTTGCTGGAAATGGAGAGAAAAGAATAAAACAACGTAACACAAATGGTCATCGTCACTAGATAGACCAGATATTCCTTCACGGACCGCTTTGCGTTCCTAAACACGAGTTTCGCATACATGACTCTGTCCACCTCCAATCATCGTCAGCACATTTAAGATTTTATGAAAAAAAGTGTTTCTTTCGTCATCCCCCTTACGAAGTTCCGTAAAAACCGCACCGTCTTTCAGGAATAAAATACGAGAAGCATAGCTTGCAGTAAAAGCGTCATGGGTTACCATGAGAATCGTCGCGCACAGCTGCTCGTTGATCTGCTGCATGGTAGAAAGCAGCATTCTGGCAGAGTGACTGTCAAGCGCCCCTGTGGGTTCATCCGCCAGAAGCAGCTTCGGGTGATTGATCAACGCCCGCGCGCAGGCACAACGCTGTTTCTGTCCGCCCGAAACCTGGTACGGATATTTGTGCAGAATATCGCCAATATTCAGCTTTTCACACATCTCCTCAACGCGCCCTTCCACCTCGCCCGCCGGAACCTTGTTGATTGCCAGTGCAAGCGCAATATTTTCAGAAATCGTCAACGTATCCAACAGATTAAAATCCTGAAACACAAATCCCAGATTCTCTCTGCGAAACCGTGCAAGCTCTTTCGCCTTCATCTGCGTGATGTCGATTCTCTGCGCCGTTCTCCCGTCTGACATCTGACTTTTTTCTGTCCGTATTCCAGTCTCTCCTGCCTGCTGCCCGGTTCCTTCTGTCTGTTTTCCGGTCTTTCCTGTTTGCTGCCCGGTCTCTTCTGTCTGCTTTCCGATCTTTCCTGTTTGCCGCCCGGTTTCTTCTGTCTGCTGCCCAGTTTCTCCCACCTGCTGCCCGGTTTCTTCTGTCTGCTTTCCGGTTCCTTCTGTCTGCTTTCCGGTTTCTCCTGCCTGCTGCCCGCTTTCTCCAATCTGCTGTCCGTACAGATATATATGTCCCGCACTCACCGTATCAATCGTGGAAATACAGTTTAGAAGCGTTGTCTTCCCGGAACCCGAAGCGCCCATAATTCCCAGAAACTCCCCCTCCTCCACCGCAAAGCTGATTCCGCCTAACGCCTTCGTGATATTGCCCTCATTGCCGTAATACTTCTGAATTTGCTCCAACTCTAAAATCATGCCCATGTTTTGTCATCCTCCATGCCGGTTAACTCTGTTTCCTATTCCGTATGATAGCAAACCGTTTCCCGCATTTGTATCATCTTTCCTTACGAAGTTCTTACAGAAGTGAAAGAAAACGAGCAGAGCTCGTTTACGAGATTCGCTTCGCGAACTCGCATATGCGGAACATCTTCCAATGCCACTTCAATGTGTCAAAAGGTACTCATGAAAGGTTGAGAGAGCATATTACACAAAATGTTCGATTGCGTCGGCTCCGTCGAATGGATTTTCTAAATATTCCGGCAAAGTAATGGCAGACGGACGCAACCGCCCGCTACTCGCCATCCAGGCTCGAAGCTGGCTTTTGCAGACATCCATGCCCGCAAATTGCTGAGTAACGAACGGACTATTAAGAAAATCTCAGTCTCCTGCGCAAGACAGCTTCACGAACATATTTGTGCAATATGCCTATACAAAATTAACAGAGTACCATTTGACAATCTAATCCCATGAAAGAAAAAGTGCAGAGACATCACCCCTGCACCCTGGCTACAAAATCATTGATGTGAAAAGAAAGCATGACCGTCGTGCTCTCTCCTTCAGAGACTACTTCCAGACCGATTCCCAGCTTACCGCAAAGCTTCCTGCAAAGATATAGCCCGATTCCGGTGGAACTTTGAACCGTCCGTCCGTTGCTTCCCGTAAATCCCTTGTCGAAAATCCGGGGCAGGTCGCTTCCCGCAATGCCAATCCCATTATCCTCTACCATAAGCGAAACCGTGTCTCCACTTTTTACAGAATAGAAATGTATCTCCGGCTGCTCTCCGCGATATTTGACCGCATTGCCGATCAGCTGGTTCAAGATAAACCGCAGCCATTTGTCGTCGGTGTAAACATGCCCGTTCATCTCGTCTACGGTAACCGACACTCCGTTTTGACGCAGCAGATATTTGCTGTCGGCGATCGCACCGTGGACCACATTCGCTAAATCAGTCTCCCGAATGATATAATCTTTCTCCGTATGTTCGCTGCGGGCATAATAAAGCGCCTGCTCCGTGTAATGATTCACATGCTCAAGTTCCGCAAGCAATTCCCTTGTAAAGTCACAGCGGTTGTTCTCGCTAATCAGTTTCATAGCCGCAATCGGGGTTTTCACCTCATGAATCCACCGCTCGATATACTCTTTATACTCTCTGCGCTCTGTCTCGATTTCCATGATTTTTTCCAGCATGGATTTTTCCGCCATTTTCATGATTTCAAGAAAAACCGCGTCATCCGCCCGCTCAGGCTTCTCCATAATCTCCGCAATCAGATACCGCTCTTCTAACTGTTCCGTCATGGCAAGCAGTTTATCCAGATACTTTTTACGCACACGATAAACTATCATCAGATCACAGCTCAGCACAAGAATCCAGACAAACAAAATGAAAAGAATGCTGTGCCCTTCACTGCCGCTTACCAAAAGGAAAACCGCAAGAAACAACATCCCCAACAGATTGATTAAGATCACAGACAGTTTATTCACCAGATACTTCTTGCCGTTCATAATATGCCTCCATACACGCTTTCCCGCTATCAGGAAAGCAGATACCCCTGCCTGTGCTTCGTCTTAATGAAATCCGTCACCCCGATACCGGACAATTTCTCCCTGATCCGGGTGATATTCACACTTAAGGCATTATCATCCACATAAAGCCGGCTATCCCATAAAAAGTCAATCATATCATTACGGGAACAGATTGTTCCTGCATGGCTGAAAAGATAATAAAGTATCTTCACCTCATTTTTGGTCAGTTCCGCTCTTTGACCGTCATGCTCCACGAAGCTTCCCTCCAAATGCAGACAGACATCATGACACGTAAGGACTTCCTGTCCATCCGACGCATATGCACGCCGCAAAAGTGCAGATATCTTCGCCAGCAGAATCGCCGTGTTATAAGGCTTGGTGATAAAGGCGTCCCCGCCCAGCATAATACTGTTCAGTTCATCCATATCCGTATTACTGCTCGTCACGAAAATAACCGGCATATCGGAAAAAGCACGGATCTGCGAGCAGATCGCAAAGCCGTCGTCACCCGGCAGCTTAATGTCCAGCAGAATCAAGTGCGGTTCATAAGCTTTCACCTGTTCGACCACCGACGTAAAATCCGTCACGCCCTCCGCCGCATATCCGTTGCCGGTCAGCAGATTCTTCAATTGCTGCTGTATTGTGATATCATCTTCAATAATCAGTATTCTATGTTTCATAATCAGCTCCATACCTGAATACTCTAGCAAACGCTCTGTCGTCGGCAAAACTGTACTGCCGCCCCTTTTTCACAAAGAAATCCTCTCCCTGGCCATCCGGCTCACTGTCCAGAGACATGAAATACGTCCGAGGCTTCAGATCCCCACAATCTCTTTCCACCTGCTGTCCCCTTGCAGGAATCCATACGTCGCTTCGTCCTGAAAAGATTTCAGTAAATCCTCCCGGATCTGCGCTGCAAATTCCGGCCTGAATTCCCGAAAAGTCATATGCTCATAAAGCGGCGCTTCTGTGAAATGATAGAGATCATCAGTGCACGCAAGAAGCTGTTGCATAATTGTAATTGTTGCCTCCACGTCTTTCTCCATCACCGCCAGTTCAAGCCCGCCGCATATCCTGTGATATTCGCCCATCTCAAATATTTCCGCAAGCACGCTGTGCTTTCTGGCCATGGCACGCACTTTATCCATATTCTGATCCTGTGCCGCCAGCGCTCCGATACTATGAAATAAAAGATCTATTTTCTGATACAAATCAAGCAGCAGCCCCTCATATGTCTGATACGCCTCTTTTGTCCTGCCTGTCTTGCTGTAGATTCGTGCCTGCTTGAATTTACGTTCCGGATTCTGTTCAGAGTAGTATACCAGACATGCCTCCGCCTTCTCATACTGTTCGCCGCTCAGATAAAAAGCAAACAGTGCGTCCGCCGCCATAGTCCGAATCTGCTCCTGTTCACTCTTAAGCGCCCCGGTCAGCCATCCATTGATGACGGTATCGTAATCTTCTTCTGTGCTGTCTTTGCCCGCACTTTCATTCGTGTCACACTGTCCCTCTGTCCGCTCTTTCCTGTTTACGCCAGGTGCTTTACTTTCACCGTGCTTCTCATCCATGCCATGTTCCTGCTCCTCACCGTATACTTCCTTCTTGTCGCAGGATTCAGCCTTCTTCCCCGATTGCTTCGAATCAGACGGCACCAACACGACCGCCTCCTCATTTTCCGTCTCACTTTCTACTCTCATTCGCGCCGCGTTGAGCAGCACCGCCGCTTCCAGAATCAATGATTCGCAGTTCGGGTACTGCGCTATTTTTTCTTTTGCATACGCAAACGCTTCCTCGAAAGACTGCTTCCGCAGCATGGAGTTCAGCGTATATATGATATCCTGTATTTCCTCCCACGTCAGTTCTTCCCGAAAAGATAACAGCGTATCCAGCGAAATCCCCAGCAGTCTTGCAATCGGCGCAAGAAGCGTAATGTCCGGCATCGAACTTCCCTTCTCCCACTTATTGACTGCCGGCGCCGTCACGCCAAGCCGGTTCGCCATCTCCTCCTGCGTCATGTCCTTTTCCTTACGGTATTGTCTGATTACCTGTCCGATCTGCATATGAATAGTCCCCTTTCCGGCTGCGCGATTGCCGCCTCAGCACCTCCTGGTGTTTTTAAGCATAGCAGAAAAAGGGACTGCCTACAATTGAGCAAGGGTTAAATAAATGGAAGTATTATTAACTTCCGTTCATATTGCATTCATCTCATCCGCTTCTCTAAAAATTTTGATTCCTCCGGTTTGGGTAATAACGCACTCCTCGTCCGTCCTTTGTGGTAACACAGGTTTTCTTTAAATAATCGAAATAAACAGCCATTTTTCATAGCTGCACGCTTATCAATAGAATCTTTAGTCAAAAACTCTCATCACTGTTGAGAGTTTCTTGATTCTTCCTCAATATCATACAATTCATCAAGTTTCTTTTGCAGAATTTTTTTATCAATTAATTTTGTTTTGTATTCTGCAATCATTGCTTGTGATAAGCTTCTGCACAAAGAATATTCTACAACATCGGTATCTGCATTTTTACACAAAATCATTCCAACACTTGGATTTTCATGAGGTTTCTTCACATCTCTATCTAATGCCTCTAAATAAAAATCCATTTTCCCTAAATATTCCGGTTTGAAATCATCTATTTTCAAATCAATTGCTACAAGACACTGCAATTCCCTATGATAAAAGAGCAGGTCCACATAGTAATCATTGTTTCCTACCTGAACATGATATTCCTCATCAACCAATAGAAAATCTCTTCCAAATTCCAATAAAAATTTTTTCATATTTTTTAAGATTGCCTTCTGTAAATCATATTCTTTGTATGGTTCAGGCAGATTGAGAAACTCCAACACATACATATCGCGTAAAACACCGCTCATGTCCCGTTCCCCAAGCGCTGATGGCGCTTTCCCACTTGATAATAATAGTCTTTCATAATATCCGCTGTCGATTTGTCTTTCTAATTCTCTTGCCTTGTACTTTTCCTTTGCCGCTAGTTTAAGATAAAATTCTTTTTCTTCATAGGATTTTGTTTTAGAAACAATGTGCATATTATTAGACCACGAATTCTCTCTCAACAGCGTTGAGAGTTCTCCTCCAACACATAATGAAACTGTTTCATTCTCCAAATATTCTGTGCAGAATAACCACGGATTCCCGGCTCTTTGCTTAAAATATAAGCCGAAAGTTCTTTTACTGTTGATTTTCCCCATCCATCCTTTGTAATTCGCTCAGATACATAAGAACCAATCTGCCAATAAAGCTCGATTATTATCGTATTGACTTGATATTCCGCTTTTTGCTTTGCAGAATAAATCATACTCAAAATATCATCAAACATACCATTATTTTTTGAATCTATAATATCACTCATTTTTACTATTCCTTCCATAAATACACAAGTAATATATACTAACTTTCTGCTACATAATCCGACTATAGCAGATAAAATACTTGATCTGCTTATACAGCAAAAAACTTATTAATCTATACGATATACAGAAATATCAAGCAAATAAATGGAAGTATTATTAACTTCCGTTCATATTGCATTCATCTCATCCGCTTCTCTAACAACGCAATCAAAGACAAATCGGCCGGCAACCACTGAACATCATACAGTTCGCTCTTCGTAAGCCATCTGGCGGCTTCCGCTTCCTTGAGCACCAGATCTCCTGCATTCACTTTTGCCAGGAAACAGTCCATGGAAAGATGGAACGCCGGATAATCATATTCTATGGTGTGGATCAGACTGCCCACTTCAATATCGGTATCCAGTTCTTCCCTGATTTCTCTGATCAATGCATTCTCCGGTGATTCTCCTTCTTCAATCTTGCCGCCCGGAAACTCCCACTGCCCTTTAAATTCTCCGTATCCTCTGGCTGTGGCAAAGATCTTCGTGGGATTTTCCATGTCGTCACAGATGATGGCCGCTGTTACACGTATTGTTTTCATATTGCTTTTTCCTCGATTGTTATTCCACTCTGCAGATACCGAAGCAGATCATCCCTTACCGGATGTTTCATCTTAACCCGCACTTTTGAAATAACCTCTTTCTTCCCTTTATTATTTTCCTTTTCCGCCTCTTTAACATCCATAATGTCAAACTGACCCATATAATAAAAATTACTTTCGGCATCGCTCTTTTTGACAAGCAAATGCTTACGCTTGGCAGTCATCACACTCTGCATATAAGAACTATCAACACCCTTACCGATCTGGGAATCCCAGCGGAAAATCATATTATCATCAAACACGTCAGCGTAATCCGGCTTACCGTCCACATAATTCTTATTATCGTCTGCCTGCTCCTTATGATAGGTCACAAAAATGAAAACATCATCGCCGATCCGTTTCATACCATACATAGTCGATGATAAATCCTTTCCACAATTCATGAGAAGGCTGATATCTCTTCTGGAATATTTCTCATACAGAACGAACGGAGTTTCCACACCTCCCTTCAACATATACTTGTCCGCATATCGCTTTAATCCCACCGAAACAATATCTTCAATTTGTGACAAAAAATCTTGATGTCTGAGGCAATTGACAAAACTGCTCATTCTATTTAAGCTTTTTTTCTCATCATAATCGAGTACATCTATATGACCAAACTTCTGGTGTTCCTCCTCTTTACTGACAAAATGTCCTTGCAATACTTCAACTGCACTTTCTATATCATGTAATTTAAATTCATAATCATATCTTTTCTTAAAGTCGTCCTGCAGCTTTTCGACTGTTACGCAGTCACTCATCACAACCGCCTTTAAAATTTCCAATTCATACGGACGCACACCACTTAAAATCGTTTTAGACAAATACTCTAACGTCAGTTTTTCCTGTTCTGTTAAGGAACAACTGTACATATCCTTTTCCATTGCTTCAAGAAACGCATAGTATGTCTTGTATTCTTTTATGATCACAAGCGGATCGACTTCTCCGTTCTCATAAAATTCTATTAAGAATGGAATCCGCCCAAGCCTGTTTTTCAAAGATACATAACTGTCCTTGATAATCGTCTTAATGCCACGAATTTTATCAATTGATTGAAATATCTTGCCTTTTGCTACTTCGTCGAAGTGTATCGTAGACACGCCCGGTATCGTACTATTTCCACTGATTACATATTTTCTGATGGTATCCGCATTATAAGTACGATCTCCCGACAACGCAACCGGAATCATAAAATTATTTGCATAATTGCCGATAAAATCCAAGACCACGACATACTCTTTTCCTTCCGCCTTGCGCAAGCCCCGCCCCAACTGCTGAATAAATACAATCGGTGACTCCGTCGGGCGTAACATAATCACCTGATTGACCTCGACAATATCCACGCCCTCATTGAGAATCTCAACTGAAAAAATATAATCCAGAGGCTGTCTGTCTTCTGTCGCATCTCTCTCGTCCATTGCCAGTCTCTCGAAAGCCTCCATCCGCTCTTCCTCCGACGCACTGCCGTTCAGAGAAATCGTCCGGTATCCCAGCGCATTAAACTGATCAGACAATTCTTTCGATTCATCAATGCGACTGCAAAACACCAAACCTTTCACACGCTCACCGCTGTATCCATAATACTCCGCCTGTTCAATGATATGCCTTACACGCTCCTCACAGACAAGCTGTCTGAAATCTTTCGCTGACATTTTGGCCGCCTTAACCGTTTTGTCTTGCACCATTGAAAGATCACTGATCCCAAAATAATGGAACGGACAAAGAAGATTTTGCTCCATCGCCTGTTGCAGTCTGATCTCATATGCAATCTGATGGTGAAAAATCTCATAAATATTTTTGCCTTCTTCATGATCATCGCGCTTATCCGGCGTTGCCGTCATACCAAGCCATAACTTCGGTTTGAAATACCCCATAACCTTCTGATAGGAGTTGGCCGAACTATGATGTGCTTCATCAGCGTATTGTCAATAGGGACAATCAAATTTTCTGAAAAAACTTTTATTACCACCTTCATGTCTTCTCTGTGATCAGTCTTTCACGCTTCACTTTCAACCTTAAAAGATAAAGCAACGCATACACTCTATTATAGAGATATTCTATAAACTGCAAATCATCCAACGCCTCCCGTTTCTGCTTTGCCTTATTCAAGTATTCATTATGCCGTATATCGAAATACTCATTTGACAGTTTCATAACTTCATCAATTTCATTTTTCACCACAGAATAGACCTTTGTGTTTTGATCGTCACAAACTGTTTTTGCTACTTCCGCATATTTCTTATCAATACCCTGGGCGTCTTGAATTGAGATATAATACTGCAATGCATCAACTATATAGTCAAGAGCACATTTTTTATCTAACATGTCACTACTCATTATCATTTGCTCTGAAAATGCAATCTTACGTTCAAACATTCTCTGATTCAAAATTACCCCAATAGTTTCAGTAGACTTATATCCTTTTCCTATAATCGTCCCAGAACTGAGTTTGTACGGAAGATGGAATTGATCAAATCTTTTATTGATTTCAACTGTGAAATCATAATGCTTTTCTGTCTTTATCCACCTTGAATACATGATTTCCACAAAATCTTGTAATTCCTCCAACGATATCCCTCTATCATCTATAACAGACTGCGGATAGGAAATTCCATAATGAATCTTGTATTCTTCTTCAAAATCTATATTCAAAAAATATATTCCACCATTCCAATTATCATAATCCGTATACTCTGCCTTAAAATAATCTGCCACTATTGCGCTCTGCTCATACCATGATGTAAAACTTGTCCAAAATTTATTCATATCATCCTGACTTGAATCACCAGGATTAGTTAACATCAACATTTTCAATCCTCCGTTATGTATTCATCCAGAATAAAGTATAGCACAAACTGTCTCCATCAGCCATATAAATCTCTCCTTTTCCAAAATACAAAAGAACCGGCCAACCATCACAGCCAACCGGTTCCACCACTCCATCTTCAATTTCCCATGACCGTCCTCATCAGTTTATCTGAGAAGTTCCACTTGATCTCCACGTGTTCCGGATCATACACCAGAACCTTCTCGATCAGCACTTCCACAATCTTCTGATCCAGTTCCGATGCCCCGGAAAATCTCTCTACTGTTTCCAGCACTGCCTTTGTACCCTCATCCTGTACAGACTCTATCTCCTGCAGCTTTACTTCCAGATCAGAGAGCAGACTGTCCAGCCTCTTTTCTTCTTTCGTCAATTCAGTACGTTTTTTCTGGTACACATTCTTATCCAAACTACCCGCCATGAACTGATCCATGTTGGTAAACCGTTCCGCTTCGCACTTTGCCTTTTTCTTCTGCAGATCAGACAACTTCTTCACCATGCCGGCGTTGTTCCTCTCTGCTACAGCCTGCTTCTTTCCAAGACGCTTCTTAGCATCACCTGCTGCCGAAAGCAGACCCTTTACCGAATCCCAGACCACATCATTCAGGACATCCTCACGCATAAACTCTTTCGTGCATCCATCATCTCCTGTTTGAACCGTGGCATGGGGACAGTAGAAATACCGGTAATCCACCCCTCTGACCACACCGCTCTTCATCGGCATAGCCCGTCCGCAGGTTCCGCACTTAACCTTTCTCCACAGAGGATAAGTCTTTTCCACTACACGCTTTGTCTCCCCACGTTTTCTGAAAATCTTCTGCGCCTGCAGGAACTCTTCCTTCGTGACTATCCCCGGATGTTTACCTTCCACGATCACCTGATCTTCCTTCGGAACCGCCACAGAATGTTTCCATCCGATGCCGATTCCTTCCCGCTTATGCTGAACCACAGCTCCATAGTACATTTCCTGCTTCAGCAGCCTTCTTACAGAATTGTCATTCCAACAATCCATCTTGGAAGTATTCTTGTAAATGTTCTTATCCGGATGCTTCCGTTGGAAGTATCTGGCAGGTGTCTCATATCCCTTTTCATTGAGCCGCCTTGCTATATCAATCAATCTCATTCCGCTGATAGCGCACTCAAAGATCTCTCTGACAACTGCTGCCGCTTCCGGATCAATTACCAGCTTATGCTTATCCGCCGGATCCCTGAGAAGCCCATACGGCACATGACCGCCAATGTACTCCCCACGCTTCATCTTCGCCCGCTTTGCCGTTGTCACCTTCACAGACAGATCTTTACTGTAGAAATCATAAACGATATTCTTCAGCACCACATCCAGGCCGCCCGTGGTACCCTTGTAATCATTGCTGTCATAGCCATCATTCACGGAGATGAACCGGACGCCCAGGAACGGAAAGATCCGTTCCAGATAGTCGCCCAGTTCGATATAGTCACGCCCGAAGCGTGAGAAGTCTTTCACGATTACACAGCCGATCTCGCCCTTTTTTATCTGTTCCAGAAGCCGTTCAAACGAAGGGCGCTTGAAGTTGGTGCCGCTGTACCCATCATCGTAAAACTCCCTGACCTCGCAGTTTTTAAGGTCAGCATGGGAATTGATGTACCTCTGGATCAGATCCCTCTGATGTGAAATGCTCTCGCTCTCCGTCTTGTTCTCTTTTTTCATCAAATCCTGATCCGCCTGCGACAGACGGATATATTTACCGATTACCATATTCCGCCTCCAGTTCCTTCAGCAGCTCCGCCAGTTTCTCCCGGTCATCCGTATAATTCAGCATAACCTCCATGCGGCTGTCCTCATAGATCTTCACGACCTCCACAAGCCTGCTGATCATCTCATCCGTAATCTCTGATGCATCATCTGCGATATGGATGCCCTTCAGCCACTTGTTATCTCTGGAAAAGACAGTCTCAAACTGCTTCTTTTCCTTCTTCGCTTCATCCAGTTCCCTGTTCAGGCCGGACATCCGCTCATCATATTCCTTCTTTGCGTACTGGTACTCCGATTCATCCAGCATCCCAAAAACAAAGTTCTCATACAAGCCCTGCCGCCTGACATTCGTTTTCGTAATCTCCTGCATCAGGTTACTGATACGGACATTGAAGGCTTCCAGACGGTTCCTCTCGCCGTTTCCACCCTTCAACCGCTCCATGACCTCTTCCATGTCAGCCGCCTGCTTCAGCTGTTCTTGTATGACAGCATACACGGCAGCCTCCACATCCGACGCATAGATATAATGGAGCGAACACCTTGTCCTGTGGGAATCGATATAACCGCCGCAGGTATAATTCCCATACATCTTTTTATGCTTCTTGGAATAGCCCCTTGTATAGCGCATATTCTTACCGCAATCAGCGCAGATGATCTTCCCCTTGAACCGGTTCACGATGCCTTCCCGGTTCTTCGCGTTCGCTTCATATTTCTCATGCACGGTCTTCTTATTCTGTTCAAAGATGTCCTGCACCTTGTCAAACAGTTCCTTGCTGACGATAGGCTCATGCATCCCTTCCAGGATGCGCCATTCCTCTTTCGGTGCCCGGTGCATCCGTATCCCCTCATAAAGCGACTTCGGGATTTTCCCATAAACCAGAGCCCCGGTATAGACTGGATTGGTAAGGATATCGATCAGCGTCCGGCCGCCCCATACAGTATGCTTATATTTCTCGGCGTGCCAGATGCCAAGCTCGATCTTACGCCTTGCAGGCGTCACCGCACCCATCTCATTCAGCCGTCTCGCCATTTCCGCATGGCTCACTCCCTCAGCCTTCCACTCAAACAACATCCTGATATATGGAGCGACTTTTTCATCCACGTCATAGCGGAACTGTCTTTCCTTCGACTTGATATAACCATAGGGCGGATTCCCCGGAAGGAAATCCCCCGTTTCCTGCCGCTGCCTAAATGATGTGATGATCTTACGGCTGATATCCTTCGCGTAAACATCGTTGACCATATTCTTCAGCGGTATCATTAGCGCGCTTTCCGCGTCATCACAGGTGAAGCTGTCAAAGTTATCCGTAATGGATATGAACCTAACGCCCAGGAACGGGAATATCTTTTCCAGATAGTTCCCGGTCTCGATATAATCACGCCCAAAGCGGGACAGGTCTTTCACCACAATGCAGTCCACCTTCCCAGACTTCACATCATCCATCAGCCTTGTAAACTCCGGGCGGTCAAACTTCCATCCCTTTTCTCCGTTATCCGAATAGATGCCGTAAAGGTTCAGATACGGCCTTGCTTCCACATATTCGCGGCAGATACCCGTCTGGTTCTCTATGGAATCCCCGGCATCATCCTTGCCGCTGTTCTTAATGGAAAGCCTCACATATATCGCCGTGGAAAAAGTCCTTACCGCAGTATCCACTGGTGCTTTCATGCTCTGCGCCGTGTTCTTCCTGCTCTTCCTCGCCATAATGCCACCCCCTTACATCGCCGCTTCCAGCATATCGGAAGGAAACGCACTGACCATTTTCAGCGTTTTCTCAAAGTCCGGCATATAGCGGAATTTCACCACGATACGCTTATCATCATAGATACGGATCTCTTCGATCAGATCCACCACGGCTTTCCTGTCGATTTCCGTCAGGTTCCTGTATTTCAGGAATACTTCCGTCCATGACTGTTCTGACGCGTTCCGGCTGACCGCATCCTCACGCTCCTGTTCCAGATGCCTTATCGCCTTCTCCGCTTCCGCGATCTTTTCCGAATAGGTTTTCTTGAACATGAAATATTCGTCCTGGTTGATCAGCCCGTCCTGCAGGTTGTCGTAAAGCTTCATCTTGAACCCCTGGTTGCGTTCCACATCTTCCTTCAGCTTCACGATCTGCACATCATAATTCACAACATTCCGCTGATCTTCTGGCAATGACTCAAGCGTCTCCATCATCCGTTTTAGATCCGCCACGACCTTGACATGTCCCTGCATCGCTGTCAGTACCCCGTCAAACAGTTCCTCTTCACGGATACTGTGGGGCTTGCAGTCATTCCTTGCCTTATGCCCTGAGCAGACATAATAGAAATACTTCTTCCCGCCGCTCACGGCGCTTTTACGGATCATGTTCTGCCCGCAGTCGGCGCATACCAGATAACCGGACAACGGATACACCCTGCCGCGCTCCGGTCCCCTGCGGACATCCTTCT